>Ga0206131_10002092_pt1 | contig 24633 bp, 26 predicted proteins | sample Helgoland_Spring_FD_148636 | JGI IMG/M metagenome (GOLD analysis project Ga0206131, IMG submission 148636) | Pelagic subsurface seawater microbial communities from Kabeltonne, Helgoland, North Sea - Helgoland_Spring_Bloom_20160517_1 | ecosystem: Environmental > Aquatic > Marine > Epipelagic ...
ATATCTAAAATTACAGATAATAACCGAATGGATAAAACTTTTTGTTTTAATGAACCTCTACGTCACGCAGGAATTTTTAATGGTGTAATAACTTCGAACTGCACAGAGATCATTGAGTACAGTGATGAGAATGAAACCGCTGTTTGCAATCTAGCTTCTATTGCTCTTGCTAGATTTGTTAAATATACTATTCCTTCAGATGATAAAAAAATTGTAATCCATACAAAAAAGAAATGTAAATGGTGTAAAAGAACTAAAAAATTCTTTAATTCAAGAAATATCAAATTTGAAGAAATTCTTTATACTGAAAGAGAACTAATTGATAAATTTTTAGAAAAGTATAATACTTTCCCTCAAATTTTTATTGGCGACCATAAAATTGGTGGTTTCGCTGATTTAAATAATTGTTCCATTTTTAAACCATACTATGATTACAAGCACCTACACAAAATTACAAAAGTTATTACTGCTAATTTAAATAAAGTCATCGATGTTAATTTCTATCCTACTGAAAAGACTAGAAGATCAAATATGAGACACAGGCCTATTGGATTGGGCGTTCAAGGTTTGGCTGATACATACGCATTAATGAATGTCCCTTATTATTCACAAGAAGCAAAGATTATTAATAGACAGATTTTTGAAACTATATATCACGCTGCTCTTGAAAAAAGCATGGAATTAGCAAAGGAAACCGGTTATTATGAAACTTTCCCCGGTTCTCCATCAAGTAAAGGTATTCTACAATTTGATATGTGGAATGCCCCTGCAACAAGATATGATTGGAATTTATTAAAATCACAAATTATTACTCACGGTCTTAAAAATTCCCTTTTAGTAGCTCCTATGCCTACTGCTTCAACCAGTCAAATTCTTGGGTTTAATGAATGTTTTGAACCTTTTACTAATAATATTTATGTTAGAAGAACTATTGCCGGTGAATTTGTTGTTGTTAATAAATATATGCTTGGTGAACTTATTGACCTTGATTTATGGACCGATGATATTAAAAACAAAATTATAGCCGATAATGGTTCTATTCAAAATATTGATACTATTCCAGCTCATATTAAAGAAAAGTATAAAATTGTATGGGAAATTCCTATGAAACATATTTTAGAAATGTGTGCTGATAGAGGAGCTTTTATTTGTCAAAGTCAAAGCACTAATTTATGGATGAAAGACCCTACATATAATAAATTAAATGCTATGCACTTCTTTGCTTGGAAAAAGGGACTTAAAACTGGAATTTACTATTTGAGAACTAAAGCTAAAGCTGCTCCACAACAATTTACCATTGAACCCGATAAAAAACCTTCTGTTGATGATGAGGAAGAAGAATGTTTAATGTGCGGTTCTTAATTAATATATATTTTAAATATCAATATATATTAATATGAATGTCTTAGAAAGTGAAAAATATTTTCATAATGAAATAATCGAAGTTATTAATAATTACAGCCTCCCCGATGACATTAAAGATGATTTATATGGTGCTGCTATTATGATGTTATTAAAAAGAGAAAAAATAAAAAAATTATCTATTTTACAAGCTGAAGCACAAACTATGTATGATAACTGGTGTGCTGAAAACCCTAAAAACCCTGAAAACCCTGAAAACCCTGAATTTACTTGGACTATATCATTCGAACCATATCCTAACAAAGAGTTTCTTTATAATGGAGGCAAGAACAAAAATTTAAATTTTACTTTTATTTTAATCCCTGAATGGTGGCGTGATAATGATTATTACGAACATTTTCCATTTGTAAAAAATGCTTTAAAATTAATTGATGATTCTAGGTTCATTGATATTATACATAAATTCCTTGTGAAAAGATTTATTTCACAGGATGAAGCAATGGAAAAAATAAAATTAGCTTTAGACCCTGATTTTCCAGAATTTACTTTAAAACCTGTCATTGTCGATTCGCCAGACCATCAGGGAGATGTAAGAGTGACAGTTTCTTCATTATTCCACCGGAATTGGGCGGGCGGACTAAATGGAATTATTGTTAAACCTGGTGATAGTGATCAGATATTACACGATAATGATGTTCAGTTAACATCTTTTTGCGCCCATTTACCTTCAGATAAAAAAGATGAATTTATGGAATTTGCACGGGTAATGTTTGACCCACCCGCAACTCCGTTTAGTTGGGATGGATTACTCAGGAGAAGTCACTTCCTACCTTATAATTATAAAGATCCCACCAAAGTTTTTATTAAAAGACCTTTAATGGATAGAGTAAAAATACCTATAACTTTAAACAGTAATGGCGAAGGATTAGCTATTGAACTAGACGAGGATGGAAAAAAACAAATTGTTTTTTTATTAAAAAAATCAATCGAGTATCCGATTGAAAATTTGCAATTACGATTAGCTAGAATCAGTTTCATGAAATGGCTTGAAATAGTGCGCGACAGACAAGTTCAGCAACAAGCAGAGCAACAAGCTCAATTATTAGCAGCAAGTGCGGCTATGAGTGTTCCGAAAAAATCTGCATACCAACTCGCGAAATACAGAAGAGATCAAAAAAGCGTAAAAAAAAGTCCTACTAACAAACAATTAGAATTTGGCGTGGGTCCCAAAACAGAAAGCGAAGAATCTAGAAAAGCCGCACGGGACTTGGTTGTACAAGCAGTAGAGGAAGATGTAAAAAAACAAGAAAAACAAGAAAAAAAGAAGAAAAAGAAAAAAAAGAAGAAAAAGAAACCAGAAAAAAGTCAATCACCACCCACAACAGAATTTGGAGAACCTCCAAAAATTGCCAGCACCGATGATGTTGAAACAGATATAACAGATCATTTAAAAGTATCCGCTGCTCAAGAAAAAAAAGAAATGTACGATTTAAAAAAGAGTATTTTTAAAGACTTTAAACATAACCATAATCTAAAAATATGGAATTTTTTATTAGTTCATTTACAAAAATTAATGGAAGGAAACTTACTAGATTCTTTTGTTATAATTTCAGGCGGAATGGCAACCTTTTTACATACAAAAGGAACGTATCCAACCGAAGATTTAGATCTTAAAATATATCCAAAAAATAAATTAAAAAAATCTTGGAATTATAAAGAAGTCGCGCAACAAATTTTTGAAATGGTCCAATCTTTTTTACAAGAAAATCAAAGAGAGTTGTTAGAAGATTTGGAAAATCATTTAAATATGAATAATGTCATTCAAATATCTGCTAAATTAATGCATGAAGATACAATAAAAATATCTTTTCAAAGACAAGAAATAATAGAAGCTTCTCCTGAGAAGCCTGTAACAGTTAGAGGAACATTTTACGCGTCTAACACAACAATTAAAAGTTGGGTTGCTTATTGTGATATAGGAATATGGAAACCGTGGAATAAAGATGAAAGAATAGAATCAGAAAATAAATTTTTGAAAGAAGCACTTGATAGGAAATTTTCTAGGGAAAAAGATAAGAATGAAGAAAAAATACCAGGGATACTTAAAAAATTTGAACCAAAAAATGTCCATGATGTTGTAATTCAACAATTAATAGAGGATGGAAAAGACTATCATAGTTTTGGAGGATTTCATACTCCGCCCAACTCTTTTACTTATAATGATGTTAAGACAGTATTCCCTATTGTTAATCCTGACTATTTATTATACGAAAAAACAGAATTAGTTAGAGATATTAAAGATAAAACTTACAATTATAATAATCCTAATTTTGTTTGGCAAGATAAAGCCGATAGATGGGAAAGACAAATATTGAAATTAAATAATGCTCTCAAAAAGGGAGGTAAGCGTAAAACCCGTCGTCATAAAAAAAGAAAAACCCGTCGTCGTAAAAAAAGACGTAGAACAAGACGTAAATCAAGACGACGATAATTTTAAAGACCACATAAGCGGTTAAATTCTTTTTTAAATTCTTTATTTTTTTCTAATATGTCAAAATTGTATTCTAACATATGAAAGCATCTGAAACACACATATATATCAATCAATGAATTATGTAAATTCTTGGGAATTGTTTTAAATAACGTTTGGTGTGTTTCCATGAGTTTAGGAAACTTTTTATATGGTCTCCCTTTTTTTGATAGTATCATTATATTACATACATTGATACTATTTGCCAACGTACAATACTCTTTTTTTCTATGTCTCCCCATCCAATCTATTTTATTATTTCTTATATATTCTGCTCTTACCACTGTTTTATCATAATTTATATTATGTGCTACAATGTAATCAGAATCTAAGAAGTCTTTTGTAAATAGTTTTAATACATCCAATATATTTTCCCCTAATTTTCTCATTATTTTTGTTGTTATTCCATGAACTTTAGAACTTTCCGTTGGGACTATCATTCCCTCTGGTAATCTTACTACATGATCTTCTATTTTTGTAACTCGTTTTACACCATTATCATATATCATCCAACTAAATTGAACGATATATGGATATTGATGTGTATTGTATTGATGAACCCTATGTTGGCTCGCAGGCAATAATCCTGTTGTTTCTGTATCGAAAATTAAGAACTTTTCTTTTGTCATTTTAATATTAAAACAATTAATATTTAATATGTTTATTCAATTTACTGTCTCTGCATCTCCCAAACGTTTTTCTATGAAACTTTGATATTCCATGATTTTGTATTCCTTCAAGGTGCCCCTTTGAACCATAGCCTTTATTACTTAATATACCATAAAAATTATCCAAGTCTGGTATTTTTTCACATAATTCTCGAACATATCTATCTCTTGCTGTTTTCGCTAATATTGATGCTGCCGCTATAGATAAATATGTAGAATCTCCTTTTACTACACACATTGAATTTACCTTTTTATATGGACTGAAATAATTGCCGTCTATCAATAAATGTTCCGGTCTTACATTCAAATTATCAATTGCTTTATGCATTGCCTCTTGTGTCGCGTGTAATATATTTATTTCATCTATTCTTTTTTCATCGCTATAAGCAACAGACCAATCTATTGCCATTTCTTTTACATATTGTTCGCTCTCTAAAATTTTTTTTTTTGATAGTTTTTTACTATCTTTTATTAATTTTCCATCATATTCTAACTCTGGATTTAATATAACTGCCGCCGCATATACTCTCCCAAATAATGGACCCCTACCCGCTTCATCTACTCCCGCTTCTATTTTCTTTAAAAAATGCGCTACTCTTAACATTAATTTAAATTATTATTTATTCTTTAAATTAATTACAAACTTTATTTCCATTATTATCTGTAAAGCATACTCTACGTTTTATTGCTGCTCTTACAAATCTACTTCTTGATCCTATTATACTTTGTGTTGCATTTCTCCTCTCAACGTCTCCTGCTGTACACGTTGGTATTTGTGTTTTGGGACAGGCTGTTCTAGCATTTTTTAATCTCCTTCCTCCGTTGAAACCGTTTTTTACTCTGTTATGTGTCAAAGCTGGCATATATAATTTACTAATATTTTATAATATTTTTTTCATACTATATTTTATATGAAACTTAGTAATATACATTTATTAATTATTGTTTTACTATCTGTATTTGTTGGTGGATGGGGTATTTTAGGGATTAAAGAAGCATATGAAAATATTGAAAAACCAAAGCATCTACACGAAGATTATATGTGTAGTGTTGTTCCTAAAAAAATACCAAAGGACATTCAAATGAAACATTACGCTGCTTCTAATAGCATTGAAGCCGCTAAAAAACAACATTTTGCTGATTGTAAAACTGCCGAATGTCGTGCTAAAAGAGCTCAAGCTGCTGCCACTGCCGCTAATACTCCACCTAAAATGATGCTTACTGATGAAGAACTTGCTTGTATGGAACAAAAAGCCGATACACCAGAAAAGAAAAGAGGACACGAATTAAGTATTACTATGTATAAAGCTTTAATGGGCGATCCTAAAACTCCAGACCAAGAAAAAATTAAAATCACCAAAATGGCCCGTGAAGAATTCGGAAAAGTAGGTTGTCATCCACCTAAAGGCGGTTCTCCTACCGACACATCAACCGGCGCTCATTATGAAGCTCAAGACCCTAATTATAAATGTCTACGATTAAATAGTCTTCAACATAATCACGCTGTTAATGAAGAAAGGGTTGGTATGAATTCTCTTGAAAGACGTAGAAGATTACCTTGTAGTCAAATTCCTAAGGGACAAGAAAACGATTATATTTTAAAAACTAAAATTGTTCCTCCCGTATGTCCAAAATGCCCTGATTGTCCTTCCATGGAATTTTTATACAAACATCTTTTAAAAAAGAAAAAAGAAGAAGACGCTGAAGAAGTTGAAGATGATTTAGATAAAAATGAAATCAAAGGTGAAAGTCGTGCTGCTATGAGAAGAGAGAAAAGAAGAAGAACTAGAAACGCTGTAAATAATCCAGCTCAAAATGCTCCTGGTGTTATGGAAGCTGCTAATAGAAAAGGCAAATATAACCCTAACGCACCTAATGAAACCGCTTTCTCCGCTCAATCTGCTTACCCTATTCCTAGATTAAATAGTTTCTCCGCTTTCGGTTAATTATTATATTAATTTATTAATTAATACAATATTATCTTCTTTTCATAGCGTGTATATATTTATTATTATATTCTTTGCGTGTTTTTTTATTAGAAAGTATTTTATAAGCTTCTTTTACATTTTTAGTGGCTCTTCTTTTTTTTTTAAGAGTATTATATGCTTTTCTAATTTGCTTTTTCGACGCATATTTACTTACTCCAAGCCTTTTATAAAGATGATGTCCGCCTTTCTTTTTAGTGCTTTTTCTTCTCTTACCGCCTTTCTTTTTACGCGTTCGTCTTCTATGTCGTTTTCTTCTTCCACCAAATACAAATGATCCTCCTCGATCGCTTAAATCATAATCGCTTAAATCCGAAGGTCTAAGTTCTTCATCCAAAGCAGACAATCTTGGTAAAAGACGTTCTCTTGATTTCTTTCTTGTAAATTTTTTCTTAATATTTTTCCCTATCGTTGATAATTTCTTACACGCCGCGCCAACGCACGATTCTGTTTTAGGTTCTTCTTGTATTGATGATGAATCTCTTGCTACTCTTGAACCTGTGCTACTAAAACTACCATAACCATAATCACCATCTTCTATTGAATAAGCAAAGTTGCTTCTCGATGCTGCCATTTAAAATATATTTAGATTAAAATATATTTTATTTTTTTCTTGTTTTTCTTCGTCTTTTAATACATTTCTTATCCATTTGAAATGTTTCCACCTTCTTATCTTTCGGAACTATTTTTATTATACATTTTGATTTCTTTCCAAATAATGGTTCCGTACATCCTTTTTCTTTCTTCACTCTTTTTTTACGTGTTTTTTTTGAAGTTTTTGTTTTATATCTCAATACTACCTTTTTTATTTTATTATCATCTTCGCTACATCTTGCTCTAAAATTCTCATATCTATTCCTTACTTGTTTAAATGTTAATCCTGATTTCTTTTTTAACATTTCGTTTACCTTTTCGTGAAAATCATACATCCATTTTGAAAAATTATGCCTATTTTTTAACGCTTTATCTGTTAGTGGTATTGATTTTAAATTTTTTGGAAAATTTTCTCTACAATGCCTACAAGGTAATATTTTACCTAAACTCATTATAAAATCTTTATACTCTTTTTTATGCTTTCTTTTAGGTTTTACTGGATAATTAAAAGACATTGTGTGAAGAAAATGCCATATACTTGGACCCCATACAGTAGTCAACATTCCGTCCGCACTTTCAAAATCTTTCTTTTTAAATGTCTTATTTTTCCCTCCTTTTTGGTTTCTCTTTCGTGTTTTCATGATATATTATCTCTAGAAAAAAAATCATTTCAAACCTTTTATTAATTCCTCTAATTTTTTATTATGATCCTCTTCTTTTAGTGATTTATTATAAACTATTTTATAATATTCTTCATAGAAATTCTTTTGACTTGAATATTTCTTTTCATCCAATTCTACTATTTTACCGTTTTTATTTCTGATCCACATCTATATATTTAACGCAATTTATCTCTATATTCGTTTAAAATATCATTCTTTTGTTCTAACATTATTTATAAATAATGACTTTAGAAGAAAATACTCAGTCTACTGTTAGCAAGATTATTGAAAACTTTAAAAGCCCTAGTTTTCTTATGTATATTGCTATTGTTGCCCTATTTGTTGGTATTGGTTATTTAATTTATGTTAATTATATTGCACCTAGAATTTCTCCTTCTTGGATAGCTAATGACGAATACGACCAAAAAGAGCCTGATGATTCACCACCCGCCGATGACGGCGGCGCAAGCGGTTCTGCTATTAAAGGACAGGCTCAGCTTTATCTTTTCCATACTAAATGGTGTCCTTATTGTAAAAAATTATGGCCTATTTGGGATAATGTTAAAACGCAATTAGACCGTAAAATTTTTAATGGTTTCCAATTAAGTTTTGTCGAAATTGACGGCGATAAACAAGAAGCCGATTTAAATTACTTTGAAGCCGAATTCTTAAAAGATGCTGAAAAGAAAAAAGTAGATGGCTTTCCTAGTATCTATTTAATTAAAGAAAATCAAGTTTATGAATTTGAAGCACAACCTACTGAAGACAACCTGAAAGAATTTGTTAAATCTGTACTTTGATTTAAATAATTATGTGCTATTTCTCTCCCATCATTGATCCATTCCCTCCTATTTTCTTTATCAAATATTTTATTTATTGAATCCAATGAAAATGGTTCTCCAGTTATTTCTATATAATTTTTTGGTATACATTGTTCATTTTTTATTCGATTTTCATGTATTAATTTTCTAAACATGTAAATCGCCATTTCTAATATATTCGCCCCCTCTTTTAATGGTAAATTTTTTTCTTTAGTATCATGCATTATCTTTATTGATAATGTTTCTTCATCTTTTTTATCATCCTTTATACATTTATCATATGGAAAATCTAAATCTAACCCCCCGTCTATATAATAACTATCATTTATATACATTGGTTTAAATATAAATGGAAATGTCGATGACATATATACTGCATCTAATACTGATAAATCCGGATTTGTTTCATGGTCTAAACATTCACTTTCAAATTTATTCAAATTAAAACTATACATTTTTAAATTTATTTTTGAATATTCATAAAATTCTTTCAATGTTATTGTTGTTTTCAATCCCTTCATTTTAAACTGAACTTCTAATATATCTTTAACAAATTCATTACCAAATATACCCTTTTCATCAAATGCTGAAAATACTGTCGATGGTTTAGTTTCATATTTTTTCGTCCACGGTTTATTTGTTATGTATTCCATTAATGTATCCCAATTTAAGTTTAAACATATATATACTCCTATTATCGATCCCGCTGATGTAGCATATATATTTTCTATCTCTTCTTGATTTATATATTTCACCTTTAATAATGTTTGTAAGCAACCCATCATTCGTATTAAATTGTGTCCTCCAGAACCCAATACTAAGTTTTTTATCATTATAATTAACTTATAATTTATTTTTATTATTTTTACGCTTTTTTTATTATTCTTTTTTCTTTTAAATTTATAATGAACGGTGACGATTTTGTCGGAAAAATTAATTTAGATGATTTATATCAGCGTAAAAAAGAAATACACGATAATAAAATCAAAATTTATAATAAAATTTTGAAACGTGTTCACGATAGAATTAAATACACTTCGCGTCTTAAAAATGCACCTTGCTTTTGCTGTTATGTAATACCTGAATTTATGCTTGGTGTTCCTAGATACGATTCCGCTGCTTGTATTGCTTATGTTATGGATAAATTACAAGAAAATGGATTTGCTATTAAATATACACACCCTAATTTATTGTTTATCTCTTGGAACCACTATATTCCACCCGAAGCTAGACGTGCTATTAAACAGCGCACTGGTGTCACAGTTGATGGTTTCGGTAATAATCTTAAAAATAATAAGAAAAACAAATCTGAAAACCCTAACGAATTGTTGTTAAAAGACCAAAAAGTTGCTCTTAAGAAAAAACCCGCCCAAAATTTTAAAGATGTTGCCGCTTGGAAACCTAGTGGTGGTCTTATTTACAACACCGACCTTATTAAAAAGATTGAAGATACTACTCATAAGAAATAAATAAATAATTTAAATATTAATTTATGTTATTTATTATATGCCAGATCATAAAAGACATACAGAATATAAATGCGAAAACTGTGGGTATTTTACACAATTAAAAAGCGATTATACAAAACATTTATCTACAAAAAAACATATTAAAAATACGACTGAGACTGAAAAACCGAATTTTGAAAAAAAATATGAAGACTTACACCATAAATACAGCGAATTATTGGAAAAACACATAAAGTTATTAGAAACAACGCATAACCAGTAATAAATTTTTCCGTGTTGATTTTTATGCAGCAAATTGTTATTGACTTGTTGAAACTGAAATCACTTGAAAAAATGTTTCCACACTTCATTTCAAAAAAATCTTGTTGAAAATCACCCTAGCTAAATTAGCCATTTTGTGTATTTTGTTTTACTCTCAAAAAAGGTTTGCCTAATTAGTCTAATTTTAATTTTCTATGTATATTTTTTGAATATTATGGTAATAGTTTTATAAATTTTTGTGCAATTTCAAAATAGAGGTTGTGTTGGCTATCTCATTTTTGCACAAATATTTGTCACAAGAAATGTGCAAAAGTGTACATGTTACTATAAAGTACAAACCCCCAAATTGCACGGTTTTCTGAAATATCTAGAAACTTGTAGATGAAAAAAAATCAATGAAAAAATAAATTATGACTGATAATTTTTTGAAGGAAAAAAAGAATATAAAAAAAAATATATAAATATATATAAAATGCCAAAAAAAGTAGTGCTGTGCAAAAAAAGTAGCGCAAAAAGTAGCGCAAAAAGTAGCGCAAAAGTAGCGCAAAAAGTAGCGCACAAGAATTTAGGAGAAAGAAAAAAATATGTTAGAAAAAAAACGTATCCTTGTAAATGTTGTAATTATACTACAAAAAATATTACAAATTATAAAAAACATTGTTTATCAAAAAAACATATAAGAAATATGGAATTATATGATGATAATTCATCACAAGAAGAATATGATGTAGAAGAAGAATATGATGTAGAAGAAGAAACAATTCCAATTATTTCTTCAGAATTAGAAAAATTAAAGATGGAAAATGAAGTGCTAAAAGAGAAACATAAAGCAGAATTGAAAGCACAAGAACAAAATTTAACAATAAAACACTTGAAAGAAAAAGTAAAAATATATGAAAAATATGAGGGTAGTGGCGGAACGTCCAATTCGCACAACACCTCAAACAGTCATAATACTAACAATATATCAATTAATATGTATATAAATGAACACTGTAAAGACGCAATGAATTTGGATGATTTTGTAAATAAAATAAAATTTAAATTGAAAGATGTATTTGATGGAAGTTTACCAATACAAAACTCAGTTCAAAAAGTATTTTTAAAAAACTTGGAAGATTTGGACCCAACAAAAAGACCAGTTCATTGTACGGATTCAAGAAGAGGTAAATTTATGGTAAATGATAAAAATGAAGGTTGGGTTCAAGATGATGGAGAGAAAATAGCATCATCAGTTCAAAAAGTTCAACAAAAAGCAATAGTAGAATCATATGATGCTTTTGATGCTGAATATACTCCGCCGCATCCAGGAAGAATACAAGATAAGAAAGATTCAATAATAAATCCATTAAGAAATAATAGAGAAAAAACAAGACCTAAAATAGTAAAGGAAGTAGCGAATGTAGTTAATATAAAAGACGCGATAAATCAATTGGAATCAGGGGTTAAAGATATTGACTAATAATAATATATATGTCGTCAAAAGTAGCGAAATTTGAAGAATATGCAAGAAAACAAAAAGAGAAAAAAGAAATAATTGAATTGCGAATTGAAAACAACAATTTAAAAAAAGAAGTAGAAAAGTATAAGAAAATTTTAGAAGAATTAAGGGAAGAAGTGGTAAGAGAAAGATTAAAAGTATTAGGATTTTTAGAATAATTTAAAATTAACTTTACATAATTTTAAATTAATATTTAAAACCACCAGAGGCAGCAGCAGAATTAACAATATTATCAATAGGTTTATCAATAATAAGTTCTTCAGATTTTTTATTGAAGTTTTGAATTTTTAATTTAGTATTTTTAATCATGCGGTCTTTTACAATTGCTTCAAGTAAATTAAGTCCGGTTTGGAAGTCTTTTTCACAGTCAACATATAATTTAATAATTTTAGTTCTAGCTTCAGGTATTAATTTATCAAGAGCATCATATGTAAGCTGAGGGTTAAGAGTGACTTTCTTTTGTTTAGTTTTAGGGTCAATCCAATAAGAAAAAACTTTTTCAATAATATTTAAAAGTTCTTTTTCATTTTCATTATTTTTAGCAATCATGTCAGTTACGTGTTTAGCATAGGATTGGAAAAGTTTATTGGATGCTTTAGCAGTATAAGATTGTGTCCAGGGACTTTTAGGGTCTTTACAAAGTTCTTGATTATGGAAATCGCGGAGTTTGATTTGAGCGAATTTTTTAATATTTTCAGGCATTTTCTTTTTACCAGAGAAAACGGAATAAAAAGTAGCAAGGTCTTTTTTGTACTGTTGTTTAGATTTTTTAGACATTTGATGGAATTTACCAGTTTTAAAATCAAATACATCATAATATAAATTTTCTAATTCAGGAATGCCGATTTCATCGTTAAAACTTTTAGTATCATCATATTCTTCTTGAACCGGAACAGGTTCTTCAAGAGAAAATGTTTGTCTAGAAGGTTCGGGTGTAGAAGGTTGAGAAGTAGATTGTGGGAGATTAGTAGGGTCGCGATTTTGAAAGTAGCTCATATTACCAGAAGCACCTCCCATAATAGGGACAGTTTTTTTATTCATATTACAATTTTTACCTTTAACTACGATACGATTATCTGTATTTTGAACTGGTTTAAGAGCAGTAATGCGTTTAGTGCAGAAATTAAGTTTTGTTAAAGTGGTTTTAACGCCTTTTGGTATAGTATTTTTTAACATAACAGGGACAGTTTGTTTATTACCAGTTAAATCAATGTATTGAAGATGAGGATTACAAGCTAAATTAATAGCGGCGAATAAATGAGCGACACGAACATAATAACGGGAAATACCATTGCACATGCGTTGTTTTCTTCTTACACTAGGTACATCCATATTGTCTAAATTTTTTTTGGCTAAATAAGCGATATGTTGATTGTGTTTCATGTTTTCTGTAAATTCATTAGGAGTAGAACCACGAACAGATAAATCAAGGTAAGAAATTTCGAGTTCGTTGAGATGTCGTTGTAAAACTTTACTAGTTAAAACAACAATTTGGTTGCATTTATCGGGATTATGAAGGTCCTCCATATCTTTGAAGTTCATTTGAGTGATATATTTTGCTGCAATATGATGGAGAACATTAGGGAGTTTTAATTTTTTGTTACTAAAAATACCATCTTTTTTATTTTTATTTTTATTTAAAGTAGATCCTTTATTACCCATATGATAATAATATATATTATAAAAAACTGAATTAAATATAATATATTTTATTAAATTTAATAATGAAAACGAAAAAGATCAAAAATAAGAAAAGAGATATAAAAAAATTATGGGCGGCATTTGATAATGATAATAATATAGAAGATAAACAGAAAGATTTGGTTCAGGTCTATAATAATTGTAAAATAACAAAACGAGATAATTGTGAATTATGTGGAGGCAGATTGTATTTATCAGAGCAAAGATTTTTGACGTGTGAAAATAAGTCGTGCGGGATAATATATAAAGATGAACTGGATGAGAATCCAGAATGGAGATATTATGGAGCAGACGATAGTAGTTCGGTAGATCCAACAAGGTGTGGAATGCCAATAAATCCATTGTTAAAGGAATCATCATATGGTTGTAAAGTAGTATGTAATTATAAATCTACATATGAAATGAGAAAAATAAGAAGATATACAGAGTGGCAATCAATGCCATATGAAGAGAAAACACAATACGACGAGTTTGAAAAGATAAAAATATATGCGAATATAGCAGGAATAGCGAAGATAATAGTAGATGAAGCACTAAGGCAGCATAAGAAATTATCGTCAATGAAAACATTCAGGGGAGATAATAGGGATGGAATAATCGCAGCATCAGTGTATATAGCTTGTAGAATACATAATTTTCCAAGAACAGCGAAGGAAATAGCGACGATATTCAAATTAGATAATACGAGTGCCACAAAAGGATGTAAAAATGCTGGACAAATATTAAATAACATAGAAGGCGGGTTAATTAATAATGAAAAGACGGAATATTGTGCTACAACACCAGAGGCATTTATAGAAAGATTTTGTAGTAAATTGAATATAAATAAAGAATTGACGAAGGTATGTATGTTTGTATCAAATAAAATAGCACAAAATAATTTAATACCGGAAAACACACCAATATCGGTGGCGGCGGGAATAGTGTATTTTGTATCACAGTGCTGTAATTTACATATATGTAAAAGAGGAGTATATAAAGTGAGTGAAATAAGCGAAGTAACAATAAATAAGTGTTATAAAAAATTATATATAGTTAAAGATACGCTAATACCATCAGTAATATTAGAGAAATATAAAATATAATCAAATAATGTAATCGGTGACTTTATCCTTGGATGATTTAACTAACTCAAAACATTTTTTTCTTATAGGATCATTAACATCAAGTGATCCTATAACATTGTATCGCGGAGGACCACCAAGATTTCTACAAAAAAAAGGAATATAGTAAAAAAATTTAGGATAATATGTAAATGTCATCCAGTCATCACAATACCAATTTTTAACTTCTTCAGGGAAATAAAAACCGAAAATTTCCATATGTTTTCTACTAACAAAAGATTGAGTTTGAATAAATCTTTCACCACCGGGTTGAGATCTAGGTCCAGAAATATAACGGTCGTAATCCATAGGTCCAGTTAACCCGATATTTTTATATTTTTTTAGTTGATTAATGGAAGCATTAACCCAACCAGTTTGCATAAAAATAATATCATCGCCGCATTGTAAAAAATACTCACAACCATCATCATAAGCGTTTTTAAAAGCAAGGTTCCACATAAGAGAAACGTGTCCTTTTGGAATGTTTTTTGAGGTAATAAGTTTTAAAAAAATATTTCTGGTTTTTAATGAATTAAAAATATCAAATAGTGCTTTTTTTTCAGTTGGATTATTATATAAAGGGTCATCGTGGTCGATTACCAAATAAATAGTATATTTATGTTGATGGTCGCGTGAATCAATAAAATATTTTAAAAAAAGATTACAAAAATGAGTTTCGTGTATTTTTTTCCAAGGTCTATTTCTAGATGTAGTTGGAATAAGAATGCCAATATGATGTCGGGGAGTATCAACGTGATATTCGTCCATTTAATTTAATATATTAATAATATTTAAATAGTTGTTAATGTATAATTATATATGAAACCGAATTCATTTTGCACGATAAGCACTAATAAATGTAAGCATGAGTTAGTGATATTTCTATTAACATTATCTATACATCACGAAGGAACGCCAGTATATATATTGTCTGATAAGGAAACATCAATAGAAATATTAAATATGTCGCCAAAAATAAAATTAGATATGAAATGGTTTATAGAACTAGATGAGTATAGTAATAAATCAAGGGCAGAAATGGAAAGGGATGGAATATGGAGTGATTTTCAAATGATGAAAGCGAAGGTAATAGAGAAAGCATTAGAAATAGAAGAAGATACGTTGTTTTTAGATAGTGATATGGTAATATTAGATGAGATAAATGATATAAATAAAGATAAAAATATAGGAGTATCGCCACAATTTATAAAAGAAAAAAACGTAAAAGAAGTTGGTTATTACAATGGGGGAATGTTATGGACGAATAATAAAGAAGTTCCGAAAGATTGGATAGAATTTACAAAAACATCGCGGTATTTTGATCAGGCTTCAATAGAAGATTTGGTAAAGAAATATAGTTATTTTGAATTTGGAGAAAACTATAATTTACAGAGTTGGAGATTTGTGTTAGGATTAGAGAGCGGACAGCAAATAGCTAATAATATAACTATAATAAAAGGAAAATTATGTTATAAATCAAAAAGATTGAAAACAATACATACGCATTTTAATGCGGGGAAAAATATATTTGGTAATATAAATGAATTACTTTTAAGTAGAATGAGAGCTTCTAATATGTATAAAGAATTATGTAGTATAAGGCGGGGGATGATAGGTAAATGGGAAATATATATACCAGATAGTAAATTAATGTTGGGAATGTGGCATCACAATAATGATTCATTCAGAGAATTAGCAATGCAATGGAAATTGAAAATAAAGGATGTAGACATAGTAATGGAAAGAGTTCCGAATTGTATGTTACATCCAGGAATATATTTGTATGATAGACCAACATTAGAGTGGTTGGATGAAAGTATAATGAGAGGAAATTTATTTTTGTTAGGAAACGGGGATATAAAAAAAGAAGGCGAAGCATTAAAAAGACAAAGAGTGAATGTAAAACCGTGGATATTTTGGCCTCGTCGTCCAATGATATTAGAAAATTATATAGAAAAAACAAAAATAAAATCATATGAAAAAAGAAATACGACAGTGGTATTTATAGGTAATATAGAAAATAAAGTGCAGAATAAATATAGAGAAAATAAAGAATGGATGAAAATAGTAGATAATTATCATTGTACTATGGGTAGAAAGCATAAATTTAGTCAGGAAAAATATCTAGAAGAATTACATAATAGTAAATATGGATTATGTTTAAGAGGATATGGTAGTAAGTGTCATAGAGAAGTAGAATTAATGGCATTGGGAACGGTGCCAATAATAACGGATGGAGTTACAGTATCGTCATACATAAATCCATTAATAGAAAACATACATTATAAAAAAATAAGCAAAGTAGAAGATTGGAAAGAACCAAGTAAAGAAGAATGGGGAAAAATGTCAAAAGCGTGTGTAGAATGGTATGAAGAAAACATTCATAGTAAAAATAGTTGGGAACTAACAATAAAAACAATATTATATACATAAAAAGAAATCATTATAAAATTATAAATGGATTATGGAAAATATCTAGAGGAGTTTATGGACGAAGTATATGATGGATTTTTATCGGAAAACAACGGAGGGATGAAATCACCGGGCATGTTTACAATGTATGTAATGTTAAAAGAAATAAAACCAGATGTAGTGATAGAGTCGGGAGTATGGAAAGGTCAAGGAACAAAAATAATAAGGGAGGCGGTAGGAGAAGACTGTAAAATAATATGTTTGGAACCAAGAGTATTATTTGGATATCAAGATGATGGATATACTGAATATCATATGGGAGAAGATTTTAAAGATTTTTCAGAATTAGATTTGTCGGAATATGAAGGGGAAAAAAAAGTAGGAGTATTTGACGATCATATAAATGCGGCAAAAAGGTTAGAAGAATGTAAATTAAAAAAAATAGATTATGCTATATTTAATGGTAATTATCCAGTAAATTGCGGCAGTCATGTGACATTAGAGCATGTGATAAATAAAGATGAAAGATTTATGAAATCAGTAAAAAATGCGGAAGAATCAATAAAAGAAATAAAAGAAATAAAAGAAATGATAGAAGAATATAAAATATATCCAAATATATTTCCGGGTAAAATAAAAACAGGAGAAGGGTATTTTGAATGTGAAAGTTATTTCAAAGAAACAGAAACATATAATGAAATAGGTCAAACAAAAGATATTGTAGAAAAATATAAACCATTATATGAAGAAAAAGAAAGTTATAGATGGAATACGCTGGTTAAATTAAAATAAATATAAAGATTAAACCTTATATTTATTAAATGTTGAAAATAAGAAGTTGGTTTGGGAGATTAGGAAATAACATAACGCAATTAAAAAATGTGTTGTATATAGCTTTATATTGTAATTACAATATTGAAATACCTAGTCATATGTTTTTCAAAGCAACAAAAATAATAATAAATAAAAGTTATGAAAATTATAGTAATATAATAGACAATGAAGGAGTTGAATTTTATTATCAAAATAAATTAGAGAAGTACAAAATATGCTTTACAAAAAATCATGAAAAAGTAAAAGAAATATTACAAAGTATATTTAAAATGGATATAAGGAATATAAAGAAAAAAGAGGGTTTGATAATACATATACGTTCTGGAGATCAGGTGATAACAACTAATCCAAATCCAAAATATATAATGGCACCTTTAAGCTATTACAAAAAAATTATAGAAGAGAATAAATATGAAAAAATACAAATAGTATGTGAAGATACATTAAATCCGTGTGTAAATGAATTATTAAAAATATATCCAAAAATAAGTTATAATAGAAATACATTAACGAATGATATAAAAATTATATTAGGGTCAGAAAATATAGTATCAACCATAGGAACTTTTATACCTGGTTTATGTTGGATGTCTAATAATATAAAAAAAGTATATATAGCATCATATGATTTTACATTAAATGATAATGTATATCCAAAAAATATAAAAAAGGAGATAATAGAAATGGAAGATTATAAAAATAAGATGGTAAAGTGGGAAAATAGTAAAGAACAAAAACAAATAATGTTAGAATATGAGTTTAAATAAAATTATTTATATAATATAATGTTAATAGATATAAATTATTTAAACGATAAATATAAAATGAAAATACGAGGGATAATGCATATAGGAGCACATAATTGTGAAGAGATGGAAAAATATAATAAAATAGGAGTAAAAAAAGAAAATATAATATGGATAGAAGCAAATCCATATATAGTTCAAAGAATGAAACAAAAAGATAAAGAAATAAGAATAATACACGGGCTGATAACCGATAAAAACGATGATGATATGTTCTTTAATGTATCAAATAATGGACAGTCTTCGTCTATATATGAATTTGGAACACATTCAGTGAATCATCCAGAAGTAACATACGTGGGGAAAATAATATTGAAAAGTAAAAGGATGGATAGAGTATATGAGGAAAATAAAATAGAAAAAAAATTTGCGAATTTTTTAAATATAGATATACAAGGAGCGGAACTATTGGCATTAAAAGGAATGGGGGATTTGATAAAAGAATATGATTATTTATATTTGGAAGTAAACAGTGAAGAAGTATATATGGGTTGTGGATTAATAACGGAAATAGATATATACCTAGAAAAATATGATTTTAAAAGAGTAGAAACAAAATGGTGGGGGAATGCGGGTTGGGGAGATGCTTTTTACATAAGAAACTAATAATATAAATGTTATTTTATATTATTATAAAAATTATTCAAATTTATAAATACGAACATATCCATTATCGGCTAGATTTGGTGCATCAGGAGCACTGGCAATAATAATGCCACCGTCAGCAGAAATACCAACATCTCTGCCAAATTGATCACCAGCAGCACCGGGTAATTCTTGACCGTGAATAACCCAATCAGCACCATCCTTTTTATAAACAACAACAACGCCGTTATTATTAGCAGGAGTATCATAGCTATCATTTCCAATAATAATTTTAGAACTATCTTTACTAATAGCAATAGAGGAAATATCATTATCTAAATTAGCCTTTATAGTAGTATCAATAATGTATTGTGTATTGTCATTGGGGTCTATCTTATAAACCACAATATTTCCATTATCTTCGCCAGAATGAGAAACGATAACAATAGATGCATCGCCAGCAATATCAACTCTACGTCCAAAATCTTCACCGAGTGTTCCAGCGTCACCAAGGAATTCATTGATTACAGTCCAAGCACCACCAACACCAGTATTTCCAAGAATATAAGAACCATTAGTAGTTCCAACAGCAAGTCTTGTACCATCGGTATTAAATGCAATGCTTTGACCAAATTTGGTAAGACCAGCATTTGCATTACTAATAGTACCTCCTTCTTTTGCGTATTGTCCATTTCCAGGATTTAATTTAAAAATTTGGAGATCTTTATTAGAATAAGACGCAATAACAACACGGTCAGCATTTCCACTTATAGCAACTGTAGAACCACCATCAGCATTAGTACCTTCAAGTTTATGCAATACTTGAAATAAGTTATCATTAGCGTTCTTTTTAATAACTATACCAGAACCAGTATTAGTGTTTGTATTTGTTTCGGAATAAACAATAGTATGTCCGTCATCACTAATAGAAATATCTGAAGGTACGCTATTTGAACCGATACTCATATTGTCAGCACTTGGAGTATGGGTGCTAACTTCATCATATCCAGTCTGGTTGGCTCTAAGTTTATAAATATGGACTTTACCTCTTCGTTGGTTGTTTGCAGGTAGATTTGGATATTCAATATCTTGTGCGATTACAGCAATGAAATTTGCATCTTTACTAATGGCAATCATTTTTCCAAATTCAGTGGCATTGTCAGCAATAGTTAATGTTTGAAATAATTTCCAAATCTCAGTAATAATTGACACAGGTCTTTTACAACATTCACTTTTAACACGATTAAATAATCTAAAACCGTGATAAGATGTTCCGATGCGGGAAGGAATACCAAAGCCGAAACCACCGCTGGCAACACCATATTCAGTTAAATTATTAGCACGTCTAAGTCTTCTATTGGAAGGATTTACTCCGGGCATTATAATAATAGTTAAGATTAAATTATTATAATGAAATTAGTTACTACCAGCAATAGCGGCAGCTTTAAGTCTATTCAACCTGTCCATTTGTCCGACTTTTGCTTCTAAATTAAATTGAAGAGATTGTTTATCAGGAATGGGTTTATGATAAACTTCTAATTTTCTGTTAGAAGAAGCGGAAGTGCCGAAAGTAGAAGAAAGATAATGACTATTGACAATACTTTCGGGGAATAAGAATCTAGCTTTGGCGGTTTTTAATAGATTAGGTCTAGGGGCGGCGGGTCTAGGTTGAGAAATTCCAATATTTCTACCTTTGGAACCATCATATGGAATAACACCACGTCTAGAAGAAGCTCTTGCTTGTAAAGGCAACATATACTATAATTAAATATAAAAATGTTACAAAGTAAATATAATAACAGCTATAACGATTGCTGCTGATACAAAAGAAATAATCATAACAGTAACAATACCTTCTAAATTATCAATTATCTCATCAACATATGGATTATTTCTATCAAAAGGTCTTGGTTTACAACAAATATAATTAAAACAATCATCTATAAAATTATGCGGTCTATGTCTGTATGAAAAAGGAATTCCGTATCTGTGTCTGGTTCTAGGTGACATATTGTTAATATCTAAAGAATTGAAATTCCTACGATTTCTAATCATGTTATTAGAATTATCTAAATTAAAAGGCGTAGTATAAATAAAATTCATACTAATATCAGTTTTACAGATAATACAAGATTGATTTCTAGTTAAATTAATCCATTTTTCATAACAAGGTTGATGAAAATAAAAACGACAATCGCAATATGTATTAGATGAAATATCCAATGCGGCATTATCTTGAATATTTTGATGACAAATGATACATGTTGGTAGATCATCTAAATTTTTAATTTCAACAATGTAGGGGGAAGAGCTCATACATTAATAAAATAAATTAAAACTCAATTTCTTCGTCGTCAAAATTAGTTTCAGTTTTTTTACCATTGGAAAGAGAATAATCACCAACACGTTTTTCAAAGAAATTGGTTTTTCCCTCTAAAGAAATCATTTCCATGAAGTCAAAAGGACAAGAAACATCAAATAATTTTGGATATCCCAATTGAACTAATAATCTATCGGCTACAAATTCAATATATTGAGACATCAATTCGTTATTCATACCAATTAATTTACAAGGAAGAGCTTGACAAATAAATCCTTTTTCAATTTCGACAGCTTCTTTAAATAAATCGTGAACTTTAGATTTTTTAGGTTTTCTAATTAATTTATGAAATAAACAAATAGCATAGTCAGTATGCATACCTTCATCTCTGGAGATTAATTCGTTGCTAAAAGTTAAACCGGGCATAAGTCCTCTTTTCTTTAACCAGTAAATACTACAAAAAGCACCAGAGAAGAAAACACCTTCGACACAGGCGAAAGCGATTAATCTAGTAGCGAATGAAGAACGTTTATCATTAATCCACTTGATAGCCCAATCAGCTTTCTTTTTAATACAAGGAAAATTATCTATTGCTTTAAATAATTTCATTTTTTCATCTTCGTTTTTAATATACGTATCGATAAGGAGTGAGTACGTTTCACTGTGAATATTTTCCATCATCAATTGGAAGCCGTATGCAGCTCTAGCTTCAGGTAATTGTACTTCGCTCATAAATCTTTGTCCTAAGTTTTCAAGAACAATTCCGTCACTTGCTGCAAAGAAAGCGAGTATCATTTTAATAAAATGTTTTTCATTATCGTTTAATTTATTCCAATGGGTAAGATCTTTCGATAGGTCGATTTCTTCTGTTCTCCAGAAGCAATCTTCCATTTTTTTGTAATGTTGCCATATCTCTTGGTCTTGTAGTGGAAACATTACATAGCGGTTCGGATTTTCCGTAAGCAGGGGTTCATTTAGTGATTTCGACATCCTAAAGTAATATAATAATTAGATTTAAATATTTTTTCTAATATATTAATTTAAGAGCTTTATGCTTTAAAATAAAAAATTTAACTTTAAAAAACTGATACTTTTTATAAGTGAAAAAATAAATAATAAATTATATAATATATATATAATTAATGAGTAAAGAAACGATGAAATTAGCGGAAAGAGATAAAATTTTACAGCAAATACAATCAGAAATAAAATTACAACAAATGAATCTATTGAGACAAACACAAGATTTGGAGAAAAATCATAAATCAAATAAATTTTTGGAAGGCGTAGTTGAAGATTATAAAGAATTTCGGGACCATATTTTACAAGAAAAAAGAAACCAGAAAATATTTCTTGAAGGATTGATAAATTATTTAGAAAAAATGAAAATACAAGGAGAAATGACAGATAGATTAATAAATCAAACTAAAAATGAGGAAAAAGTAATAACGGATAGATTGGAAAAAGTAAAAAGAGAATTAAACGAATTAATTAGCGCAACAAAAAAATAAGCCTATATAATATATGTCTTTTGACGAACAAAAAGCACAAATAGAAAGTATGATTAATGACGGTCAAACAAGAGTTGAAGCTATAACAACTAAATATAATAATTACATAAATGAAAATAAAGAAATATCAATAGAATTAGAACAATTAGTAAAAAAATTAAAGGAATGTACGGGGAATTTAGGTAAGATAGGAGAAGCGTATCAAAGATCAAAAGAAGAAACAAAAAAAATGGAAGAAGACTTCATAGCTAAAGTTCAAGCATCAGAAGTAGAGTTTGCACAAAGAAATAAGGAAGTAGAAGAAAGAATAAAAAAACAAAAACAAGATTTGGAAACGACAGCAGCAGCACAAAAACAAGAATTAGAAACAAAAATACAACAACAACACGCTGCTGATGAAGAACGTCTAACACAACAAAAAAAAGATAACGAAGAAGCAATGAATGAATTAAAAAAAGCACAACAAGAGGCAGATGTTCTTGCCGCACAAAAAATAGAACAAGCACAAAATGACGCATCACAATCTTTAGAAGCTCAACAAAAGGAAGCAACAGCAAAATTAATGAAACAACATGAATTTGATGAAGAAGCAAAAAATAATGTAATGATGCAATTTGAAGAATTTAGAACAAAAGCAGCACAGGAATTAGAAGAATTAAAAAATGTATCAGCGGCTGCAAAACAAACATCAGATAATGCTCATAAAGAACGATTGGCACAACAAAAAACGCATAATGATGAATTATTGGCAGAAAGAGATAAAACGCACAAAGCCGCTATTGAAAAAATGAAATCTGATTTTGATAAATCACAACAAGAATTAAAAGCTACGTTAGAAGGTACACAATCAACAGCATTAGAACAAGCAAACTTAAAATGTCAACAAGAAAGACAAAATTTGGTAGATCAAATAACAGTATTTCAAAAAAGCATTAAAGAGCTAACTGATAATCAAGAAGAGGAAGTTAAGATTTCATTACAAGGTTTTAACGATACAGTAACAGAAACTTGTAGTAAAATTAAAGAAATACAAGATAAAATACCAGCTGGAGCAAAAGAAGAAGAAGCCCCGCCTCAACTTAAAACAGAAGAAACACCAGTAGGACCGCAACCACCACCGGTTCCATCACAAGAAAAAATGGATGAAATAAGATCGAAAGCGAAGGATGTGGCGGAAAGGGAACGGATTTGGGTGAAAGCAATAAAAAATATAGAAACTCTTACACTTATGCCGAATGTAGATAATAGTAGAATGCATCCTAATTGGTTATTTAAAGATGACAGATTTGCGTATGAAATGTGTGCTAATAGAAATTATACAAAAGAACAGTGTACTGAAGAAGAAATAAAAAAAGTAAACGATAGAGTAATAAATGCGTTTACTCCTTTTATTCAGGATGTAGTGGCGAGACAAAATTACGAACAACACATAAAACATGCGTTTATTGAATTGGCATTATCTATGAAAAAGCAAAATATACACTATGATAAAGATTTACATGAGATAA
>Ga0206131_10002095_pt1 | contig 24623 bp, 49 predicted proteins | sample Helgoland_Spring_FD_148636 | JGI IMG/M metagenome (GOLD analysis project Ga0206131, IMG submission 148636) | Pelagic subsurface seawater microbial communities from Kabeltonne, Helgoland, North Sea - Helgoland_Spring_Bloom_20160517_1 | ecosystem: Environmental > Aquatic > Marine > Epipelagic ...
GAGACTTAGGTGATATATGGCACACACATTGTCCATATAAACTATCAGATGATAAAAAGGATGGGTTGAAACCTATGTTGTTTGAAAATAGACAGGATGCCGTTAAATATAAAAACACACAACAGTCTATGGCTAACGGAGATTGGATGGAAAACAGTCATATTCATAAAATGTATGGAGACTCTAAACCAAAATGGAAAGTAGAAGAGTATAGTGGTAATTTATTTAGATAAACCAAAACAAAGATGAGGAAGTGGGTAAGAGTGGTAAGGTACAATAAATTGTTGATAACTTTTTAACGAAAAGGTTGATTTTGTCATAAAAAATACGTATATTTATATAGGTTCTAAAAATTCTGAAAACAAAAAATAGTGTGAATAAACGGACTACGCAATGTTATTTTACCCTTTTTAGTATAAACGTTAATCAAAAACCCACTTTATCCCACGTTAAACTACGATTACCCACTAAACCATTATTTCAATGGGGCAAACGGATATTTACCTTTAGTAATATTATTAGAATGTTATTGTGAGGGTTTCAGGTGATATCTAAGGAACTATCTTTTTTAAAATGAGTTAGTGGTCGTCACATCAAATGGAACTCTTAGAAGGTCTTATTTCAACTACAATATATAGTAGTGTTATTATAAGTTTTAGGTCATAAAAAAACCCCTATAAGTATAGAGGTTTAAATAATTTCATCTTCTTCTTATTGTGTATTTCATAATAATTATTAATCCTTTATTATATATGAAATTTCAATCTTATCGGACTCGTCACCATTTTTATGGGCAACCCAGTTATTATTTTTTTCATCTTTTTTAATTATAAAATTATCTTCACCCCATTTTTCTTTCGCCTGATTATATATATCGATACCACTTTTAATTTTATAGTTGTTATCTTTTAAACTTTGTTCATTCAACACTCTTTTAACTATACGTTGTAAATCTGATTCCTTTAATTTAATCACTTTTTTCATATTATCTTTTTATTATAAATATACGTAACTATGTTCTAATTTAATATTTTCATTATATGGAATTAAATTATTATCTTTTAGTATATAGATATTATCTGTGGATATTATTTTATATCTTATTGTTAATCTATTATGTGATGTGGATCTTCCTCTATTAGATATGTATAGTTCTATATTGTTTAGAGGTATATATACATAGTCTTCGAAGAATATACCTTTAACATTTTTTCTATATAGGGATATTATTTTATCACCTATATCATTATCTTTTAAATATGAATATACAGTATATATTAAATCGTTATATGTCTTTAGATATTCATCATTATTAAGTATAGGGGAGTTACTTCTTTTAACTGGTGATGTTAATGGTTCTGAGTAATATGAATCTGTTACTTTATGTATATCATTCTTTTTTATTTCTATTTTATCTCCTATATTAATTATATCATTATAGTTGGTATCAGATATTATATCGTATTTGTTTATATCATCTATATTTGATATATGTTCCTCTATGTTATTCACTATGTATTGTGATACCCTATCTATATGGTGGTATCTTATTTCTTTTGTTTCTGAGAGGTTATCCGTTATTTCCATTATTATATTGTTTAGATAACCATCTTGTAGATTATGTATGATACCTTCTTTTGTTTTATCTATTGGTTTATGGAATCCCTTATCTATAAAAGAAGATTCATATTCGGAATAACTGGACACTTTTAGTATTTCGTCCACATTATTAATTGATAACCCTTTTAGTTTTTCTTTATTCCCTATAATGGTTGATCTATCCTTTATGATGTCATTCCCTATCATATAAGATATTCTCTCTATAATGGGAACTATATCCTCATTGTTATCCGTTATATCCCTAATAAGAATTGTAAACACCTTATGACTGTCCATGTATTCCCTTATGGTTTTTATGTGGTTATCGGTGGTACTTAGTAGATGTGTGGGTATCTTATTGGCAACCCTTTCATCATATAATATCATGTTCTTTATCTCCGTATACTGTTGTGTATCGTCATTTATAAACATTGTTATCTGATGTCCCATTGTAACAATTATAATGATTATTTATTTAAAAAACAAATCTCTTCGATACCCCAAAAGTTCAATCATCCCAGCCCTTCTTGGTGAGAGATAAGTTTTAGGTCATAAAAAAACCCCTATAAGTATAGAGGTTTAAATATTATTTTAGTATATAGATAGACTATTATAGTTGTCTTTTATTAATTATTTCTATGTTGTTAGGGTTAAGAATTCCTATGGAGTTATCATTAAAATCATATTCTTCTATTATAAAACTATCGTAGTTATTTTCTTTCATCCATTTAATGAATAATGGTTGTTCTATTACATACCAATTTTCGACACCTTGTAACATATGTAATATAAATTCGAAGTCTGTGGTTTCTTCTGGAAAATCATAATCTTTAATTCCGTAGTCAAGCATATATAAATCACTTTTATTTTCAGTATTATTAACTAATTCTTCTATACTATGTATTTCTTCTTCTGATAGATTATTAGAGTCAAATACTTTTCCTAATTCTACATTACATTCATATAGTATTCCTTTACTACCATCTTCACACTTTCTCCAATTATTATGAAAGTGTAGTGAATCTTTTTTTGTTACTGAGAAGTAATTTATTTTATTTTTATGGAATTCAGTAAAGTCATTACAAGACACATGGTATAATATCATTTCTTTATTATACTCTTCCTTTAATATTTTTCTTATAATAGATTTCATATATTATATATATAAATATGTACAGTTGAAGGAATGTTTTTAGTGTAGTAAGATTTATCTTTTTCTTCTTATATATCATTATGATCGTGAAATGTAAACCATCATCCTTTTTGATTTTAAATTTCTTCTATAAAGTACTCTGTAGGATTTGTACTAAAAACTCTTAATTCTGATTCATTAAAATCACCATACAAATACATATCGAATGAATCATACCAGTTTATATCACTTAAATTAAATAACGCAGTTATTCTAAATAATTTTAAATCATTGGGGTTATCTTCTACGGCTTCCCAATCTATTACCTCATCACCGTATTTTTTGAACGACCAATAATTACCAAAGGGTTTTCTAATATCTTCTTTATTTTTAACCGCAACATTTCTATACAATACAATTTTATCTCCCTCTACTATATATTTTTTAATAGTATCTATAAAATGTTTTTTATAGTAATCTACTGATTCACCTTCACTATATTTTGAGTGAGAATTTAAACCCCATTTACCTGTGGTACGATCAAAGTCGCTTTGATTATATTTTAACTCTATCTCTTCCTTTAATATTTTTCTAATAAGGTTTTTCATATATTAATAAATATCATTATTAAAAATAAAAACCCCCATATTTCTATAGAGGTTTAAATATTATTTTAGTATGTTCTTTATGAATAACCTATTTTTTTATCTATGTATGAAATATAATTTTTATATACATATTCCATTTCTTCTTCTATTAATCCAAATACTTTATCCATATCATCAAAGAATCGATTCGCCCATATAGTTAAGCTAGGTGGTCTTCCCACATACCCATTAAATTTATTTATATCTTCTTGTGGTAAATATTCGTATGTATAAAATTCTAAAGTCACATTAAAAGGAAAAACTATTATTCTTTTAACCATATCTATTTTTGTCCCATCTATTAAATGGTTTAATACCTTATCCACATATTTTTTATTTTCCATATATTATAAATATATATGAGTTGGAATAAAGTTTTTATATATACATACGTATGTTTTTTAATTCTTATTTATACATATATGTATTATACCACAGTTGGTGTATTCTTTCTCTTTATATATATTATCTTATTCATTAGTATATTCTCCATATATATTATTATTTTCTGAGTTATGAATCATCATCCTTTTTCTTGGTGGGTTAGTTCTTTTTTATCCATTAGAGTTGTTACTTCTTTCAGATACTTAGTCCATACATATTTTATCTCTTGTTCATTTAAACTATATACCTCTTTACAGTGATTGGAGATATGGACTTCGTGAGTAATCAAAAACGAGGGAGAAGAGAGGCGGGGATGGGACGGAAGAAAGGAAAGAAAGGGAGTATATAACTTATTATCTATTACCCTTGTTTCAGATATAATCTGATATATTACTTTATCTAAGAATTTGTTATTCATATTACAATTAATCTTTATAATCGTAGTGTAATAGTTCTACCCCTATGTTAAGTTTATTTTTTATCCTTCTAATGTATTCCATCTTCTTAGGGGTTTCATTATATGTGGATAACCAGAAACTATCATTTATTTTTACTATGGTAGATATATGTTTTTTACTATAATGACATTTAGAGAAACTGTTACTCTTTTTCATATAACAATCTGGAACTGTCCCCTTTAAATCATCTACAGTTAAATTAAACCCCACCACTAAGTCTCTGATGAAACTCACATAGTTATTTGTGAATATATTACTATCATAAGTTTTCCCCACCGATTTAAAATGACTTACTATATGTTTCTTTCTTTCATTATATTTTTCAGTGTAGAGATTATCTATTACGATAACTAATTCTTCTTTATGTTCTTCTTTAAGTTTAATGTACTTATCATCCGTTGGGATGTCTTTTACTTCTTCGATTTCTTTTAATTCTTCTAATACTACATCTATGTCCATAATTTTTGTTTTTTTAAGTTTGTTACAATTATAGTGAAAATATATTTAAAAAACAAATCCCTTCGATACCCCAAAAGTTCAATCATCCCAGCCCTTCTTGGTGGGGCATAAAAAAATCCCCATATTACTATAGAGGTTTAAATATTTTTAGTGTAGTGGGGGGATTATAAATCATAATTTGTTAAACTATCAGGATCATCAAGCTCAGACTGAACGTCCATTCTATGTTTTATTTCATCTAATAGATGAAAGGCAAGGTCTTTTATATTAAACCCTTTTTTAGGTATTGGACTTTTTAATATATCTACAGTTAACCCCCAATCAATATCCTCAGTCCAGTCTACATCATTATACTTATTTAGGAATTCTCTTTGTGTGTCTCTATATAACCCTGTTATGTCTAAGTTTAATAAACATTCATATATGTGATTAAATAATACATTACTTCTTTCATCATTTAGTTTTCTCGCTTCGTCTTCCATTTGACCATAGAATTCCTCATCGTAATAATCATTATCCTGTTCTTTAATAGTTCTTTTTACAATTCGTTGTAAATCTGATTCCTTTAGTTTAACCACTTTTTTCATAATATCTTTTTATTATAAATATAACCATAAACAAAAAACCCCTATATTTCTATAGAGGTTTAAATATTCTTTTTATAGTTATTCCACACATATTCTATTTCCTTATCATTTAAACTATATACCTCTTTACAATGAGAAATGAATGTAGGTGGGAAAAAAGAACTGTAGTAGGATAATGAAATAAGAAAACCATATGAGAAAGGTCCAGAAGCCAAACCATTTTTTACCCTTGTTTCAGATATAATCTGATTACATATCTTATCTAAGAATATAGTATCCACATGATAATTATAATGATTATTTATTTAAAAAACAAATCACTATAATATACAAAGGTTTACATACTCTTCAACACAGTCTCCAATGAATAAAGAGATTCTTTATCCTTTTTGGTTTTATTTGATTTGGATTTAATATAGTTGATAGCATCAATAATCTCTTGTTTCTTACTCTTAACCTTACCAGTGTCTTTTAACTCTGTAGGGTTATTAATAATGATCACTGATTTATCTTCTGACTTTGTGTGATATATTGTCTCATATATCTTAACCGCATTTAAGGCTTTTCTTGTTGTGAGACGAATAAACATATAATACATTAACTTCTTCATACTACAAATATAAGAAAAATATTTCACATATACAAAAAATTATAAAACTTTATCCACAATTGATTCTGGTTTAGATTTAGATTTAATATACTGCGTAACCACCTCTTCGGCTTCTGGTAAACTAAATTCTATTAACCTATTATGTTTTTTTGCGGTGAGATACACATCCCTTCTATTTAAAAAATAATGACAACTACCATTATACGAAATCATTAAAGATAGTTTTTCATTACTCATTGACCCCAACATAGTTAAACCCATTTCCCACAAAGAAGTTAACGCCAAACAACCCCTTCGATTTTTTATATCATATACATACATTAGTATGTTAAAATCTTCTGTTAGATTACTAAGGAATTCATCGATAATATATTCATAGGATAATTGTTTTGATCTCCTACTTGTGTCAATAATCTTTAACGCATTCCTATCATCTTTTATCCCATCAAAAGGTCTGAATAACCCACCATTACGTATAATAGTTTTATTCTGTATCTTTACGTTGTAAGGGTTTGGTAATATGAAATCATGTAATTCTCTTTTACCACTATTCCTTACGATAGATAGTTCTTTATCTGTTATCGATTCAGCTTTAAGTAGGATTTTGAATATTTTTTCTATCTCAATACCATGAGAGTTATTATGTAATTCATCACCTAACTTTATAATCTGACTATAATAGACACCTATCTTCCACAGGTCCTCATAGGTAATGTGGTGTCTGATATATTCAAACACCACATCTAAATCACTATTGTTATTATACATTTTCTCTTTTTATTTCTTCTTTGTACATTTGAGTCTTAGATAAGATAGACAACCTATCCTTCTTATCTACATCGTGATTATATAACTTCTGTAAGTAATATTTACATGTTGTTAATTTAGTAGACTCAGGTAATGAAACTTTACTATACTTATTACGATTTTTGATTTGTCCCATCATATGTTGATGATCATACTCACCATCAAAAATGAATGGAAGTATTGATAAAGTGTAAGTTGTTTGTGGGTTACCTCTATCACCCAAAGGAATGATACCTGTCCCCACAATGTCTATAATTTCATTTATTTTGTCTACAGATTCTTGATAATCTTTAACTTTAAAAGTACCAACCTTAAATGATTTGTTTTCACCACCTTTAGTAGCTTTAATATTACCAGATAACAAACCTATCACTGTGTTATGACCTAAGAATGGGTATTCCTTTCTAAACTTATCATATAGAAAATAATTTTCATTACCATTATACATCTCTTGTTTCAAAGTATCCTCATTGGAGAAAGTAGATGTCTCACTATTAAGTTCTTTACATTCTTTTTCACCCCAACCTTCCCGTATTTCATACCTTAAAGGGATGGGGAGTAAACCAATACTTTTTCGATATTCGTTATAAATTTTTAATGCAGAGAGTCTATGTTGCCCATCTATAATCTCTAAAAGTTCATTAACAATAATGGTAAAGGATAGAAAAAATATTTTCATCCTTTCTGATAAAGATTTAACTTTTTTCTTACGGACATTTCTGTTCCACTTTGCGAAGATGAATTTATCCAAGTCGGTAGTTTCATAAACTACTACACTGGTTACGTTATCAACTTCTTTTAAGTTAGGGTTTTTACTTTGGGGGGTTAAAACCCCTACCGTTTTCAATTCACTTTTAATTGTTTTTTTTATATTTTCCATAATTTCATTTTTTATTTATACGAATATACAAAAAAAAATGACATAAACAAAAAAAATAACGTTTTTTTATATAAATTTAACTATTTTATCGTTATTTATGGTAATCGACATTTCATAATCATACTTATCCCATACATATTCTATCTCTTCACTATTTAGACTATACACCTCTTTACAGTGAATTGTGAAAATAAAAAAATAGGTAAATAGGAGGTAAAAGGGAACTGAACTATGGGGACATAAAAAAGGTAATAGTAATATATCACCATTTATTTTGGTTTCACTAACAATGTGATCACATACCTTATCCAAAAATAAAGTATCCACCTAAATTGATTTTAATTGTTTCACTGCCGATAAAAACCCCTTAATATTTTTTGAGTACATCAAATCTTCTAACGGTTCTAACTTTTCGTATGGAATGTCCCACCATTTTGAATCTAAAAGATCTTTAATAGTATCGTCATCAAATCTTTTTTTAATAGGTTTACTAGGAACACCACCAACAATTGTGTATGGTAACACATTTTTCGTAACTAGCGAATTTGATGCAATTACGGCACCTGTTCCAATATTAACACCACTCATAATTTTAACCCCATGCCCAATCCAAACATCGTTACCAACAATAATGTCTCCATTATCACTCATTCCCCAATTTTCATAAAGTCTATTATCATGTACCCCTTTAGTGATACAAGGGTTTAAATATGTGGTAACTCTTTCTACATTATGGTTTTCCCCAAGAAAAAACATAACCCCACTTGCAATAGAGCAGAAGCAACCCATTTTTAATTTTGAATCAGTATAATTACTGTTGTATATTCTAGCTTGAGTTTCATTGTCATCAAATGTAATTCGCACCCTCCAATTATTTATGTTATCTGAAAGAACTACCTGAGAAGATTTTCCTTTTTGAAAGTTTTCTATTTCGTCTCTTAAAAAATTTGACATTGTATTTTTAATATTTTATACATCTTATTTGTTTCATATTAACCCCACTACAAATGATATTATTGCAACAGATAATATAGTTATTTTGTTTTTTTTCTTACTCATCTTTGTTTTGGTTTAAACTGTTAGTATAAAATAAGAGCCTATAAACCATATCGTAAATACTAATATAATACCTACTATTTCTATACCGAATTTATCTGTTGGTTTTGTTTTACCCATCCTTATTTAATTTATCATTCTCGATATCTGATATAAGAAATTTAATTCTTTGACCCGCCATATAAGGTGAGTTGGATTCTAATAATTCTAATATTTGGTTAAGGTTTTTTAATACCTTATTTTTTTGTGGGTTATCATCCCTACGTTTCCATTTTTTTAAACTATCTCTAATACTCATATTCATTCTTTTATTATTTCACCCATTTCAATAACCATTACAAAAGAACCATTCTCTGGATAAATATAAATTAATCCCTTTTCTAAGTAATCAAATATACATAAATAATTGTTACCAAAATCGCTCGTAGTGTAATATATTTCTTTATTATCGTCATATAAGATACTATCTATAAAATATAACGATGTAGTTTCTTCTGTAATGTGGTAAAACACATCCATTGATTTAGAGAATGTGAAACTACTCTTAAAAGTTTTATGATAAACACAGTCAGAATATGACATATTTTTTTCATCCATAAAACAAGTCCCATAACTTTTAGTTGTTATCGAAACTTGTGCATCACTCATTAAAGTTAGTAACAGTAATGTTACAATAATTACAATCTTTTTCATACACCTTTAAAATTTAAACAGTTTTCTTTAATCTTTTTTTAATATCATATAGAACAATTATTTGGTCGTACCATACTTTATTGTATTTAGATCTATCAATAACTGCATTAAGATTATATATTTTATCGTCAATCGCATTTACTAATACTTTATATTCGTCATGATTTAACCTTATTTCATTGAGTAATTTCCCCATCACTTAATTAAATAATTTTGTCAATATAATTAACTGTAATATTACAACAGTAACTGCGGTAATAGTTCTTATAAATTCCATTAGGTGGTTGTACTTATCAAAAAACCTTTCTATTTTATACCTTCTACTCATTTTATTTATTTTTAATTAAGTTTTAATAATTATAATAATAAAATTTTAGAATGTCAAATATATTTTTTGATTATGTGTTTGATATGGTGAACATTTTACCACATATGATACCTAAAGCCCCAAACACTACCAATAAAATTAACCCTAACCAACTACCCCTTGTTGCTCTTTTACTGTTCATAGCAAATGCTAAGTAATACATTGCGGAAACCCCGAATAGATTTATATTATCATTAACCTCATTTCTCTGTGGGGAAGTGTATAATACAATTACCGAAGCTAAGAATGCTTGAGCAAAAGGAAATAATGTTGCTAAAAATATGGTATAAGGTTTCTCAAAATTTATCTTAAGCCACCTTGTATAAATTCTAGTTCTTCTCTGTAAGAATCTATTTCTAATATGTTTATCAGCGTTTAATAACTTTTTCATCTTTGTTTTGTTCTATTTTCTCTTTGATGTCCTCAATCCACTTACTTATTGTAACACACTTTTCGTACTCCTCTAATTTTATTAGGTGTTTTAATCTCTTCAATAAGAATAGTAAATCGTTATTTTCTAAATCACTCATCTTTTATTTTATTATCGAGCCACGCAAATAATAAACAAAGTCCTCCACATATAAGTGGTACCATAATATCATTCATCATGCTCACAAACTATTTTCCCCCATTTATAAATCTTTTTTTTATCTAACTTTCTAAGGTTAATATACGATTTAACCCTTATTAAATTACCATCTTTTACTATTTTACCTGTTAACGTTTCTATTAGCAATAATAACCTAGTTTCACCATACCCATAACCTCCCGAATCAAATGTCTCAACTATATGGTGATCACATTTCTCATATTCTAAAGAGTCAACATAATCGTCACATAGTTGTGCAGATTTTAAGTACATTTTTTTTAATTTATCCATCATATTCTGTTTGGTTACTAATATACGATAAATACTTCGACAAAACAAAAAAAATATTAAATTCTTTTAATTAATGTTTTGATAGCATTCATACTTTATTCACCTCATCAATGTCTACCATAGATGATAATATAACACCCATACTAAAATTTTGTTTCAGTAGTACCTTCTTATTAAACACTTCCTCAACAATGTAATGGGAACCTAACCATTCTACTATATCACCCTTTTTGATTACACTCATTTCACAACCTTTTTTATAGATGACTTATGGAGTTCGTAATCTTCATTATTGACTGAAATGTAATGTTGCTCACTTATACTACCTTTTCCATACCAACCTGACACTCTATTTTCATGTGATTCAATAATTTTAAATTCATCCCAATTAAAGTTTTCTACATTAATTTCTTTATATTCATCTTCTTCAAAAAATTTGACATTCACTTTCATATTAATTATTTTAACTGAGTTTGATTATTTATCACCTTTTAAGTTTTTTAACTAATTTTCTTAATTTTATGGTGTACTGTGGATCAGACGCATATTCAATATCATCTAAAAATTGGTAGTAATCCTTATACTCTTTTTTAAAATATTTATATTGGATCCCTCTTTTATATCCCCCAATTGACTCTTTCCAATTGGTATATTTAAAGTATTCTTTTTCCTTAGAATTGTACAACCCAAATAAATTATTCACATCTATAGAACAACTTGTACATTGGTACCACCCTGTCTCTAATAATGACTGAGCTAACACAATCTCTGGAAATTTAACATCTTGTTTTTTCAATTCCTTAAGGACTTCACCTGTGGTTTGACCTACAGAAAGTAACGGGATTAAACACAACACTGTCATTAACTTTTTCATAACATTTTGTTTTTTCTATAAATTATAGTAATTATTTTATTAAAAAACAAATATTATTATAAAAAATGTTCTAATTTATTTATGTGTTGTTTTACCATTGGTAAATCAGAACTACCTGAAAAATCGTCATTATTCTTTTTCATTTCGATTATCATCTTATGAATACCAACTAACTGATTCCTTACCATATGACTCATAGAAGGGTAATTGGTTATTTGTGGGGAAACTTTGTAAAGATCTTCTGGTAAGTCCACCAACTCTTTTATTTTTTCAACCCATTCCATCCCGTAATTATGGGCATCAATTTCCATATCCCAATATATTTTATAAAATTCTTCGAAATCTTCTATGTCACCAGACAACGGATCTTGTAAATCCATTTTACCCATTTGTATCTCATGTCTTATTTCATGAAACAATATATAAACTAAGTCACCTAAACTTCTATATGAAGTGGGTGAACATACAATTATATCATCTTTTGTCCTTACACCCCTAAATGGGACAGCACAATTATTTAAAACTTTAACGATGAAACCTTCGTTAGTTATGAAGTCTTTTATGAATTTAAAAATAACTTCAATTCTTTTAGAATATTCCGGTGAGTCATTAACCAATCTTTTAAAATGATTAATCACTGTTTCATAATTAGAACCATTGCCAGTACTTTGACTTTCTAATAATTTTAACTGGCTTTCTGTAATAATAACTTTCATATTAATTTAAAATAGATTTAATTATTTCCGACACAACTTTATTATCAGCTTTGCCCTTATATTTACTATTAAATTGACCCATTATTTTACCTATACTATCAAAACCATTATTAGTATAGTCATAAACTATTTCCCTAATCTCTTCCTCACTCATTTGTTCAGGTAGATATGGTTTTATATATTCTAATTCTTTTTTAGATTCTTCAGTATTTGTTTGTTTTAAAGACTTTTCAATCTTTTTTAAAACCTTTAATACGTTTTCATCTGTAGGTTCAACACCTCTTCCTTCTTGTAACTCTATTTCACCTTTTATAACACCAAGAAAATTTTTCTTATCCATTTCTTTGTGTTTAAAAGCTACTATAAAATCTTTTAAAATTCTTTCTTTTAAGTTACTCATTGTTTTGTTTTTTATATCAATAAATATTTATAAATTAAGTAATATCAAATATTTATTAATATAAAAAAACTATTAACTACTGTTATTGTTCAATTTCAATACATTGAGTTTGAAAAAACGGTTAGAACCGTTGTAAATACCATCTAAAGTTCGCCACTATAAGTGATCTTATTACATAAGTTTTATTAAAAAAACTTCTCTTAAATCAGTAACACCAATTAAATTAAAATCTGACTCGGTGAAAGTCCCTTTAAATGATTTACCCATTTCAAACATAATCTCATCATCAGATTCATAATACCATTTAACTACTAACTCATCATACATATCGTATAATATTTTAAATAAAAGGAATAAGTATTTTGATGATATTGAATTGATAATTTCTAAAGCAACCTTAACAGTGAAATTATTAATTTGTGTGGCATTGTCGAGTTCATGTAATACATCCACTATTGGTACATAGAAATCTGTTGGGTTATCAGTATAAGATTTACCGATAATAGATAGTACACCATTTTCCTTATCTAATTTAACGTAGGGGGTATCTAAACCTTCCTTAATGACCATACCAGCTATTTTATAGTAATTTTTCTACTAAAAATTATATTTTTTGAAGTTGCGACAACTAAGTAGGTGCCTGAAGATAAGTGCTGAGTTCTATCAATAGCAATCAACCCTTCTACACAATCGATAACTTCTATTTTAGAGTAAACTTCATTTCCTTTTATATCTCTAAGAACAACTAAAATTTCTTGATTACCTATACAATTAACATCCTTAAATAGAATATTAATACAATCACCTCTCTTTAATGGGTTTGGGTATATGTCCATCACACCATCTCCATTAGGAGCATGTTCAACTGGGATTATATTAAACGTCTCTTGATCACCATTAAAATCTACTTGTGTAAGTCTATAATAAGATAAACCTCTTAGTGGGTTACTGTCAATTTCAAAGTAGTTAATTATATTAACACTGTTACCTGCACCTTTTGTTTCAATTGTAATTGTCCACTCTAATGCATCTTGACTTTTCTCTACAATGAAGTAATCGTTATTAATTTCCGAAGCAGTTGACCATGATATTTCAACAATATCTTCATTTACAATAGCATTAAATTCTATTAATTCAATAGGTAAAAACCCACTATTACTTACAGTAACGGGACCTACTAATGGTGGGTCAGTTCCACTCCACCAAGTATTAGTACCAATATTTAATCTAGAACCTGAGTTACCTCCAGTTAATGACCCTCCAGCATATATCTGAACTACACCATCACTATCTAAGTTGATTTTTCTTCCATTACTAAATAACATTGTTCCATAAACTTCAATCCTCATGTTAACATAGGTAGGACTGTTTAAATCAATTACAACAGACATTGAAGTAGGTATACGCATTGTATCTCCTGCACTTGCTGGTACATAACCACAATCCCATGAAGTAGCACTACTCCAATCCCCACCATCGTCAATTAGGGTACATATAGCAGAACTATTAAGTGTAAGTGATAATAAAAATGGTAATAGTAAGTTTTTCATGTTTTTATAAATTTATCTACTTGTGTGTCTTTTTAAGTCACTCCAGTGTTGGATGATTCCTTTACCTATTGCGACACACCATATTAAAAATAGAAATCCCTCTACACCATAGAACATCCATTCTGGATCCCAATCTGGTCCGGGACCATTAAATATTGCCATTAATACCATTACAATTGGAAATATTAATAATAAAAACCATCTTTGTGGATTTTTCATAAACGTTTTAAACGTCATACCGTCATAATGCCCACCTTCGATTGGACTTAAAAATTTTTTTATACTCATAGCTAACTTTTTATTTACTTTTTATTATGTCCCACATTTCATTTTTAGATATTTTGATTATGTCACCCTCACCAAAAGGTCTTAACTGACTCATTTGTTTTTTTGTTGACATTGAGTACCCGTCCACATTCTCAAACCATTGACCATCTTTATTGACATATATTGGGTACCAATCATAAGAAAAAACAACATACGTTCCGTTATCATAATATTTAGAATTTGTGTTACTACCCTTAAACGGTATTTTACTTTTAACTAAGTCTCTAGCCCTAATATTTGCTGTCTTTAAACTAGTTTTAGTAATATCTTTTCTTATTAATTCAGTTGTGTCGTCTAAAGTCTTATAATTATCCTTAAATAACTGAAACAACTGGAAAGCTTCCAAACCCTCAATAGAAAGTTGTTTTTTGATAAAATTAATAATAGTAATATATGGTGTAGTATTATCAAATCCCTCATCAGATAATAACGATAAGACATTTCTTTCAAACTTACTATTGTCTACAGTAAAATTTTCTTTTAAAATATTTAGAATTAATTGTTTCATAGTAATAAATATCTAAAAACTATTAATACGTTTTATTTTTTTTTCTTAGGGGGTCCACATCTATAATATGTTGACAACTTCTTTTTAGCCTTCATAAGATTAGTCTTAGACGTACTAAGTGAAATACCTAACAGTTCAGATATTCTTTTATGTTTTAAACCATCTAAATAATATAATTCAAAAACTCTTTTATAAGAAGGTGGTAAATATGTTATTAATGATAATACTTCACTAATAGGGTAAACTGTTTCTTCATCTTCACTACACACAATTCTTGAGAAATCAAATCCATCTTCCCCACCATCTACTATTTCGATATCACGCTTTTTAAGTTCGTCTAATATACTATTATTAATTACTCTCCAAACCCATCCCTCTAAAGATCCTTTATCTTTGTACTTTGAAAAATTATTATACACTTTAATAAAACCGTTTTGACAATAATCTTGAGCTTTGTCAATGTCTTTAGTATACTTCCTACAAACAGTGTTTAACATTTTATCCCATAGTAAAGTGTATAACACACTAAACTCTGATTTAAAGTTATTGTCCGTTGGTTTACTGATTTTAAGTTCTGTTACTGTACCCATATTTCCCACCTAATTAATTAGTTTAACTTAATTTATATTTAGTTATTAACAATTTAGAAACTAAGTGAGTTTTTCCATCATTTTTTAACTCCTCCCACGCATATTTGATAGCCTTTACATGATCATTAAAACCACCTTTACGTAATTCACTACCATGGTGTACAGAAGCTTCTACAGACCCCGAATGTTTTGTTTTTTCACCTAAACGGTTTTTGGTTTCTTTAGGCATTTCTATTCGATGTCTTATAACTAGATACCCTATCTTACATACAAATTTACCACTTTTTGACGCTTTACTTTTTAATCCCATACTAATTTATTTTTATTTATTTTTATTATTATAACACAAATATAGTTATAATATATTAAAAAGACAAATAAAGGGTCAATAAACTTATTTTATTTTATATTTATTTATATAGTTTCTAAAAATTTATGGAGTTCAAAATACAAACAAAAAACATATTTAAATTTAAGTTAATTATTATCATAATTTCAATGTTCACACCGTTTCTTATGTTGTTATATGACAATACAATACCTTCACTGTCTTCTTATTGGAGAACATCGTTGCAACCATTATTTATAATATCTAATTTATTAACATGTTTAATGTTTATAACCATCCCTAAATGGAAATTATCTGGGATATTACTACTAACCTTAACATGTTTTTCTATAGATTATTATAGTTCATTCCACAACATAGTTGCAACACTATTTTTTATTTCTAACCTCTACCCCTTATATTCAATTAAAAAATATAGGATACTTGCGTTGGTATATTTTATGGGTGTGTTGTGGTACCCCAGTTTAATATTCTTTGAGATACATGGGGTGGTAATTTTATGTATTTACCATTTAATGGTATTAATTTCATACAATAACATACAGAATAAAAGGTTATAATCATGTTTTCACTTTATAAGGACTAATAAATAATCCGTTATATTTTTTAATCCAAGACATTTTTTCTGAACCGTAACTATTTTTAATCTTTTCAATAATTTCAACCTTTAAATCTATGTTTTTATTTAAACAACTTATAATCTCTTTATTGAATATATCTACCGGAGTTAAATGATTTAATAACATTTATATTAGTCATATTTTTCTATTTGTTTTTTAATTTTAATAGATATTTCATCATCGACTATAGTTTTACCCAGTATTTCACTTAACAACTGTTTTATTTCTGTCTTAGATTTTTCTTTAGAACGTTTCCTGTTACTCAACTCTACTAAGTATGTGTAGTGAGCAACCTTATCGACATTATTTAATTTAATAAGGTATTTCTCAATTCTCTGATCTATTTTTCTTTGTCTATTAACATTAGTTATCGTAGGTAAAGCCTTATACAATTCATCTAACCTACCTTTTAAATACTGTACCTCACCAAATATTAATATTTCTTTTTTCGTCATTTTTTATTTTTTATTTTATTACAACATAGTGTTCATAGAAAACTTAGTTAAAACTAATAAACCATTTTCTTTAGATATTTCCACTATAATATGATGGTAATTTCCCATTTCTTTGTCATGCACCAACAAACCACCATTTCTATTTATATATTTTATAGCTTCACCATAAATTTCATTACGAACCTTTAAATTCACTCTACCTTTATCCATTTTTAAATAGTTTATTTGGGTTTATTTTCATCAACCTTAAAAGCTTTCATTAAATGATTTATTAACCATTCATGATCAATATGTTTTTTTGTTGCCTTCAACCTAAATGATATTTCCTCCGCTAATTTTATTACCTCTTTTCTATCCATGTTTTTCCCTTTTTTCTAAATAACTATTAAATGATTTACCAGATGTATCTGCATCACAGTAGATTTCTTCATCTTTATAATAAATACTGGTTATTAAAGAATTCTCATAATTATTAAATATAATATCTTCAATATCAACCCTTAAATTAGAAGTCTTAAACTCTTCACCATCTTCTAAATTTATCGTACCATACATAATCCAACCTTTTTCACTTGATATGGAGGTTATAATATTTTCAGTACCGTCATAATTATAAAACTCTTCACTAACTACCTTGCCGTTATATGGTTCATCTTCTAAATCCCAAACATTATCTATTTTAGTTTCGTCATCACCATCAATTAAATATAGTGACGCACTTTCAACATTGGCACCATAAGAATGTAGAAAATCGTCACGTTCATACCAATCGTAACTATCTGGTAATATTTCATTAATGTCGAGTATGAAATGTTCCAAAGTTTCGTCAGAATCTTCCATATTTTTTTCTATTATCTCTAACTCATCATCACTGAATTTACCTTGGACAATCTCTTGACCATAACCTATTACCCTTATTATTATTTCTTTACTCATATTATTTAATTAGATAGTGGAATTTTTATTGTTGGGTGAGTTTCATACTCTATGATTTGAAAATCAGATATTAAACATGAGTTCACAAAATCGTCAATTGTACCATCAAAGTTAATGTTATCACCAATCTCTAATTTAGGTAATGGATAAGGTTCTCTTGTCAACTGTTCTTTAACACCATCAATTTGATTTTTATAAATATGGGTATCACCTAAATTCCCAATTAACTCATCAGGTACCATATTTACCATCTTACCGATAATCTCTAATAATAAAGCGTATGAAGCTATGTTAAATGGTGTTCCTAATGGGACATCTTGACTTCTGGCATTATACATTAGAGAGATTGCTCTGGTTGGGATGTCATGTTTGGTTTCTTCTAATGATTTTCTCCAGTAACTCTCATCTACATCAACCGTTGCTATTTGAGTTCTGATACCTTGACTTATCATTTTAGAATTAAAAATATTGACTCTTTCTTCTAAACTCAATTCTCTTGTATAAACTTGAAATCCATAATGACAAGGTGGAAGTGTCATTTGGTTTAACTCACCAACACTCCAAGCGTTAACCATTAATCTTCTCGAATCTGGGTTGGTTTTTAACTCGTTGATTAGGTTTTGGATTTGGTCTATGTATGTTATAGAACACTCAATATCTGTCGTTATTCCTCGTTCCTCATCATAACTATCATAATTAAATTTTTTCCATCTTCTCCACTGCTTACCATATACTGGACCTAATTCGCCCCACTTCTTAGCAAACTCATCATCTGTTTTGATTTTATCAATAAATTGTTCTTTTGTGTAAGGTAAATACTTATGTGTTTTAGATAAATCATCAGCCCATACTTTATAGCTCTTATAAGCGTCCCCATCCCATATATGACAATCATTATCAACAAGATATTTAATGTTTGTATGACCACGTAAGAACCATAACAATTCTGTCACTATACCTTTCCAATACATTTTTTTGGTAGTCAACAATGGAAATCCTTCAGACATATCATGTCGAATTTGTCTACCAAACACTGAGATAGTACCTGTACCAGTTCTATCCTCTTTTAATTTTCCGTTATTAAGGATGTCTTGAAGTAGGTTTTGATATTGTAAATCTAATTTATTCACTTTATTATTTGTTTTGTTTCACCTGTGGTTTAATAACTTCATCGATTATACCGTATTTTACGGCTTCCTTAGCACTCAACCAAAAATCCCTAGAAGCGTCTTCTTTTACTTGTTTGGTGGTTTTACCACAATAACTACCCAATAAAACAAATAATTCTTCATTAATTTTTTTCCACTCTTTCCAATCTATCTCAGCATCTTGAATATTACCTCTAAAACCACCTGAAGATTGGTGTAACATAGTTGTAGAGTGTCTAAGTGATGACCTCTTACCTTTAGTCCCTGCACCTAATAATACAGAACCCATCGATGCAGCAATACCTGTGTTTACCGTTACGATATCGCAAGGAATATATTCCATAACATCAACCATAGATAATCCTGATTTTACTGAACCACCTGGAGAATCTATATGCATTGTGATATCATCAGCACTTGTGTTACTAAGAAACATCAGTTGTGCTTGAACAATAGTAGACATTTGATCATTTACTGGACCAGCAACCCAAAGAAGTCTATCTGCCATTAATCTAGAAAAAATATCTATCTGAGTTGCCCTCATTTCTCTCTCCTCTAATATATAAGGGGTCATTGAGTTTTCTAATTGTTGTTTAATATAATCCATTTTCATTGAGCTGATGTTATAATCGCTCATAGCGTACTTTTCAAATTCTTTTCCGTAGTCCATTTATTTTTTTATTTAATTATTATTATTATATAATCCCATTTTTAATTGCTAGATGATCCTCTAACCTTTTTATTAGTATCTCCATTAAAAAGTAGTGTTTATCTTCCACACCTTTGTCTAACAGTTCTTCCATCCCATCTTGACACTCATAAAGTTTCTCTAGTAATTCTTCTTCAGTCATTTTTGTTTATATTTTTGAATTTGTTTTTGAAATATGTTACCTACACAAAATCCCACCATCATACCGAAATATAACCCTATTTCTAAGTTACTCATCTTCTTTGTTTTGTTCTAATTTTTCATTTTGTTCTTCAAATAAAATATTATTATACCTCATTTCTATTTTAATATTTGTAAGTACAAAACAAATTTGAAGTAATAATAATATCATCAATATAAGTAAAATAGTTATTAACATATTATCTTTGTCTTTCTAAATTCTTTTTTAATTCATTATAACCAATAAAATCTTCAAACCTTTTATAATATAATTCAATATAATTCAACGCAGAATTAAATTGTTCATCTGTTACACAACTATTAATAACTCTGATAGCTTTATTTTTAGACTCAATCTGTTTCAGTATCTCCATTTCCAATATCTTTTTTTAGTTTTTTAATTGTATCACACCATTCATAATTTTCTTCCCCTAAAAAATATCCTAAACATTTTACTAAACTTTCTCCCCAATCATCTCTTTGAACTTGTGTTGTCATTATATAGTCTCTGTTTGAGTTAATCGATGTAAACACCTCCATTTCATCTTTATCTTCATTAAAACTTTTCCTAATTGCGGTTACAATTAGTTCACAAATAAGATTTTTATTATCTAATAAAAATTCTCTTTCTTCGTCGTCGTCATTAAAAAAAAATTGTCTTTCCATTTTAAACTAATATTATTAATTATATAATTAATAATAAATACTACCTTTACATAAGGAATTCATATAAAGCCTTTAATGTGTAAATAATTATCTATTATCTAAATCCATTTCAGTGATTAACTCACTTAGTTGATGATCATTTAATACAAATGTCTCTTTAAGGTCCAACAACTCTGGTGACTCATTATTATAATTTTCTTCATACTTATAATAATTCACTAATAAATCATTCATAGATTCTACAAAATCGTAAAACACTGTTTTATCCTTAGTGTTTTTCAAAATCTGAAGAACACCTTCTTTATCGTCTCTATGTATCTTATCAACTAATAGGTGTGTACTACTGTTGATGATACTAATTTTGGTTTTCATTATACTGTCGTCAACAACTGACCTCAAAGACTTAATATCGTCAACTTCTAGTTTTAAATTAGTGATACTATTTTTTTCTAAATTATTTTCACTCATTAAATATTTTAATAACGCTTTTTTTATTGCCTCATTTCCCATAATAGTACAATATTACTATTTTTTTTTTAAAAAATCAACATTATTTTTAATTATTATAATTTGTGGTGATATATATAATAAAATAAAAGTTATTATGGATGTAAACAGAGACATAGACGGAGTTATTTTAGAACTTCAATCAATTTTAAAAGTAAAGTACGGTGAAGATTTTAATAAATTTTACTTAGTCAATCAAACTAAAAACGATTGGCAAATATTAATTTCCACAAAAGACAATGAAGGTGGTAGAGAAAGTAATTATTATAAAATAGAAAACAACTACATTTTAGAAGATAATATTGTTTAATAAGAAAGTTGTAACTGGTTAGGTATATACCATTCCGGAATTGATCTACCTTTCCACACACAAAAACTTTTCTTTTCCATCATATAATATCTTCTATACGATTCAACCACATCATCCGTTTTACATTCATCAGGCATCGCTTTTGGGTGTTCTGTCATATAACCTATCTCCGGTACATCCGGTAAATTAGTTATACACCATTCTAAAACAGCTTGTGATTTATGTGTTTTACCATATCGATATGTATATTCTAAACATAGTTCCATACCTAAATCGCATAACCAAACATAATTTTCTATACATTCTCTAGCCCATATCGAACAAGGGTGATTTTTATGAGATAGTTTATAAGGTATTTCTATTTTTGACTCTACCATATGGTGAACACCACATAAAAGTTGAACTGTTTCCAATATCATTTTAACAACGTGTTTATTATTGTGGTATTTAGCACACACTTTAGGATCTTGATCTAATACAAATATATTCATAGTTATTCATTTTTCATTTGAATACGAATATAAGAAAAATAATTGTAACAACCAAATATATCTGTTGATTAATCTTGTAAATGATTCATAAGAACACCACCAATAGAGGAAACGTCTACCATCACACCATTAGTAGTGTCATGATCTAACTTAACTTTCTTTTTAGTATAATCTAAACCTAACACACCGATAAATTTACCTTCTATTGATTTAATAGCAAATAGATACCCAGACTTACAACCTGTCTCTTCAGCAGCGTATCTTAAACCGTAAGTAGCAACCTCAACATCTTTATAGTCAGGTATCTCTATCAAATCATTTTTAGCTAACTCGTTTAAAGATTTTGAAAATAAATTAACCGGTATATTCTGAAAATTACTTTGTATTGAGTCTACCCCTAGATTTACTGATTCATATATTACAGAAAACTTAGTTATTGATTTTCCTGTTGGGTAAAAATGTCCACCATTGTGAAATTGTGTAACCCAAACTCTATCAGCTTTGATACCGTTTTTAATGTCTTCAATTTTATTAGTGACAACTTCACCCATTTCTAAAGCTTCAGCAACAATATCAGTTTTCTTTTTTTTATTTAATATATGTTTAATATATAACAATGAAACTGGACCTAAAACACCAGTTAAAAACGCAATCGTTATTTCTATCATCACTTTTGTTTATTAATAAATATAAGAAATATTGTAAATGTCATAGATTTATGAGCATAAAAAAAAGGGTTTAAACCCTTTTTTTTATATAGTAGTCATTATCTGTTGATTATACCATATTTTCTGTTATATCCCATAACATTTTATTAACCGTTAAGTTTTGATCTATGGAACGAATGGCTCTACTTCTAGAGTTACGAACTTTACCATTTGACTTAGGTGTTACAGTTAGTATACCACCCTGTAACATATTTTCTTGTACTCTGTTAAACACACTCCATAAGTCATTACCAGAATCTTCTGTTCTACGAATTCTTAACATCTGATTAACGTCAACCATTTTATCTTCACCCCATCTTTGTTCAGCAGCTATTTTAGCGAAATCATACTGTTGCCCTTTAGTGAGTTCTTTAGACATCATATTTTGAACGTTACCCACAATAGTAGGGATTCTTTCCGTAGTCATAGAAATGACATTAAGTATATCATTTTTTTGAAATCCTTTATGCATCACTCTAAACTGATCAAAGGTTTTATCTGCAACCACTAAACCATTACTACAAACTAACCTAAAAAGACCTACGTGAAACTTAAAGGAAGATGTCCCATCGTGAGAATTAGTTAAAACTATCTCTGGGTGAGTGTCACCCATCTCCTTAGATATTAATTGATTATTCTGATTACGAAACCTTATCATATGTTTTTTATAAGGTTGTTTATCTTCATAACCTTTTCTACTTTTGGTCTGTACCGCTTGTGTCGGTAACCAACCTTGTTCCCCTAAAATATCCATCACTTCGGTTGTAGGTATAAACCTATAAATGTGTGATAAACTTGAAGATTGTTCTTGTGTTAAAGCTGAAGGACAACTTTGTTCGATTTGATTTAAATTTAAATATTCCATAATTGTTTTTTTTTATTTATACAAATATAGTAATTTATTTCCATTAAAAAAAATTTTAAACGTTTTTTTTTAATATTTATTAATTATATTTATATATTATGGGTAAATTAAATAAGTTTGAGATTAATGTTTTAGAACTTTTAGATGTGGAAGTTGGGAATCGACTTAGGAAGGATAAGGCAATGAAGATTCTTTCTTCATTAAGAATTCCAGATAGTGAGTCTATTGATTTATATAGATTGTGGTACTTTAACCAAAAAGTAGAAGGTGTTGAGTATTCAGAAATGGATATTGATAGGGCAGATACCCCATTAATAAAATTCACGACTAAAATGAGTGTTTTAATAAAACCCGAAAGGGTTGAGTACTTAGATAATATAGATGAAGAACTATTAGAAAAATTATATGGTGATTGGTTTCATTGGGGTTGTGTCTTACCATCCATACACTGGAATAACTATGGTATAGAAATAAACCTAAGTAGAGAAGAATGGGGAGAACACTTTTCTGGTTTAGACGAATATTCGTTATATAGATATTATGAAGCCTTCGACCCATATGGAAGTTATTACGATGAAATGGATCATGATGAATTAAATTATATATCGTTTAACGATGAGACTATCGATCATTTGAAAACTATCGCTTTATTATCCGGTGTTTCTGATTATCCAGGTAAAGAAAGAGAACCGAACGAAGGAGAAATTAATACTTTTTTAGAAAAATATTTACCAACTAACTATTATGAAGATATAGGTGATGAATATCTTAATTCCTTATCTATGGAAGTTGGTAGAAGTAGACAAGACTCTGTTAGGGAAATATACAATGATGAAGCGAAGTATCAACCTACTAGTAATTGTACTTGTTATGAGTCGGATATGTGTATCTCTATCGGATATGATGATTTACTATATTTTATAAAAGATAATGAAATGGTTAACTTTTCCGATTTAAAAGATATCGAAGTTCAACCTGAAATTAATCTTGAGGATTCTTATCACGACACATGGTTAGATGATGAAGGTAGTGAAACTATTATAAGTGATTTAAATGATTCTATCGAAAGAGTAATAGGTAAAATTACTGAAGATGGTGATATCGATTTAGTTAAATTACTCATTAAAAGAGAAAAGTGGGAAAAAATATTTAAAGA
>Ga0206131_10002097_pt1 | contig 24599 bp, 25 predicted proteins | sample Helgoland_Spring_FD_148636 | JGI IMG/M metagenome (GOLD analysis project Ga0206131, IMG submission 148636) | Pelagic subsurface seawater microbial communities from Kabeltonne, Helgoland, North Sea - Helgoland_Spring_Bloom_20160517_1 | ecosystem: Environmental > Aquatic > Marine > Epipelagic ...
CTGTCAAAGGTTAGGCTGCCGATGCTGAAATGGATGCGTCTGCGAGTACCTTGGCGCCAGAAATTGGAGGCGTAAAATTAGGCTGCGCTAGCAACCCGATGCGAGTTTTAAATCGTCTCCTAGCACCAACAGCACTGCTAGCCAGCGACATTTTTGGCTTCAGCCAAAATCCTACATTATCATTAGTAGGCTGTATGGCCCGTCTCATTTCGGTCACTTGTGCCTTCAAAAAAGCAGCGCAGGATTTGGTGATAGGCACAGATGAGACAATTCGTTTCATCAATACAATTTTGGCCTTTGGTGACAGATACCTAAAAATTCAGGTTTGATGATTTGCAACGAAGTAGAAACGAAATTCCACTAAGAGCGGCTTTGCTCATCATGTTCAAGTCAGTGATGTCCATCTGAGTCTCTGTCATGCTCAATCTGCCCTTGCGGCCTGGACCCATGCGACGATTTTACCTCGGTTTTCGGATGTCATGGTTGCGATGGCATTGGGCGGTGGCATTGCGTTACTGAGGCCTGCATGCAGCAATATTGCTTCTGCATTTCGGGCCACATCGCTTGTTGTTTCAAGGTGAACGCCTTTGGGGGCCCAATGCATTCCTTCCCATGCAGGCTCTCGCGCGTGGCACATTGAACAGTTGCCTAGCACGATGTCATAAGCCTCGTCGAACCCTTGGGCGGACGCATACTGCTGCTCATAAGCTGTCAAATCACGGCTCTCGGCGATCTCATAGCTGTCTGGTCCGCGCACGGTCGACAGCCATGCAATCACAATCATCAATAAAACCGTCACTGCCCATGTCCAATGCGGACCCTTGCCGGTGGCATGCATGGTGTTGAAATAATGCCGAATTGTGACGCCGGTTAGGAAGATTAGGCTGGCGATGACCCAGTTGTATTCGGTCGCAAAGGCGAGGGGATAGTGATTGGCCAGCATCAGAAAAATGACTGGCAGCGTCAAATAGTTGTTATGAGTAGAGCGGAGCTTGGCAATCTTGCCGTATTTTGCATCCGGTTTGCGCCCTGCCTTAAGGTCTGCCACGACGATGCGCTGATTTGGCATGATCTGAAAAAACACATTGCCAGTCATGATAGAAGCGGTGAAGGCGCCGAGATGCAGGAGTGCTGCACGGCCTGTGAAAATCTGGTTGTATCCCCAGGCCATGACAACAAGCAGAACAAACAGCAGCAACATCAAAAGCGTTGAATGTTCACCAAGTTTGGACTTGCACATAAAATCATAGGCAATCCAGCCAATGGTAAGAGATCCAGCCGAAATCAAAATGCCCTGCCACAACGACAGATCAGCCTTTGTAGGATCAAGCAAGAAAATTTCGCCTCCAACCCAGTAAACGATCATCAACAAGGTCGCGCCAGATACCCATGTGATATAGCTCTGCCACTTGTGCCAGATGAGGTGCTCAGGCATGTTTTCAGGTGCGACCAGATATTTCTGGATGTGGTAGAAGCCACCGCCATGGACTTGCCATTCTTCACCAGAGGCGCCGACAGGCATATTGGGTGCTTTCTTAAGTCCCAAATCTAGCGCGATGAAGAAAAATGACGCACCGATCCACGCCATTGCCGTGATGACATGAAGCCACCGAACCGCAAATGCGATCCAGTCCCAGATGACTGCAAAATCGTACATAGAAACCTCCCTTGGTCCGAATTTGTCATCAGACTATGCGAAAGGGCATTCTTCTGGTATTGTCTCAAAAAGCCAAGTAGCATCAAAAATATCAAAACAATGTCATACCTTGATAACATTCGTACCTTCGTCCGTGTCTATGAACTTGGCAGCATGTCTGCTGCCGGGCGAGACCTTCGTATTTCTCCTGCGGTTACATCATCGCGTATTTCGCAACTGGAACAACATCTCAGTGTGCGGCTGTTTCAACGTACAACACGCAGCTTAACGCCCACAGAACAAGGCAAAGCTTTTTACAGCGGGGCGAGCGAGATACTCGAGGCTGTCGAGAGTGCGGAAGCACAGGTAGTTAACATAACCGATAATCCCAAAGGATCGCTTTTTGTTGCGGCTCCGCTTGGAGTAGGGCGACGTTTGATCGCGCCTCTTGTTCCGGGGTTCTTGGCTGAATACCCAGAAGTGAAAATGAGATTGCGCCTGACAGATCGCAAAGTTGACTTAACCACTGAAGGTCTTGATTTGGGTTTTTTCTTGGGTCAACCAGAAGATAGTAATCTGCGGATTCGCAAGATTGCGGATGTTGAGCGGATTTTGTGTGCAAGTCCGACGTATATAGCAGCCCACGGTAACCCCGCTTCAGGTGAAGACTTGATGAACGGGGGCCATGAATGTCTAAACCTGCGTTTTCCTGGCGCTACTGAATTCCAATGGCGTCTCAAAACAGCGGATGGACCAAAACGGTTCCCTGTTTCGGGTCGATACGAGTCCGATGACGGGGATGTGCTGACAGATTGGGCATTGGCGGGCCATGGCGTCGTGATGAAACCAATTTTCGAGGTGGCCGAACATGTGAAGGCAGGCCGCCTTGTGCAGGTCGCTTTGCAAACACCCCCTGAACCTATTCAGATGGCATGCTTGTTCACGCATCGCCGCCTACAAGATCCGAAAACGCGTTTGTTTATGGAATATGTGATTGCGCGGATTTCAGAGGCAGTCCGTGACAGCTCACTTCAGGCTCAGCTGCCGCGGTAGGTGGAATAGCCAAACGGAGACAGCAGCAAGGGCACATGATAATGTGTTGCTTCTGACATGCCGAAGCGAAGAGGGATTACGTCCAAAAATCTTGGGTTCTCGGGCGGCGTGCCAACAGCATCCAGATAGCTGCCTGCGTGGAACATCAATTCATAGACACCAGTCTTAAACTCACTCACCGGCAAGATTTGCTCATCTGTTCGCCCGTCGTCGTTGGTTACCAGTGTTTTGAGAAGTGTCCGCGCTTCACCATGAACTTTGAACAGCTCGATTGTAAGGCCGCTCGCAGGGCAGCCACGTGCCGTGTCCAACACATGTGTTGTCAAATATCCGTTCATTAGATGTCTCACTTTCTTGATGCTGGCGTATGGGCTGCGGCGATAGCTATCTTATAGTCTGTGCTCTGTGGGTTCGGCAAAGTATTGCGGGCTAAAGGCTCCTTCGCATTTTTTTTGAAAAACGAATTCATTGTTTTGAAATATAAGAATGCAATCTTAGGAGGACGACCATTGAACAGATATCCACGCGACATGACAGGTTATGGGGCGACCCCACCCGCGGCCAACTGGCCTGGCGGGGCAAAAATTGCTGTTCAAATAGTTCTTAATTATGAGGAAGGTGGAGAGAATAACATTCTTCATGGTGATGCCGCGTCCGAGGCATTCCTTTCAGAGATTACGGGTGCGTCCGCGTGGCCCGGACAGCGCCATTGGAACATAGAATCACTCTATGAGTACGGATCGCGCGCAGGCTTTTGGCGGGTCCACCGAATGCTGTGTGATTTGCCTGTCACTGTTTACGGTGTTGCGACTGCATTAGCCCGCGCTCCTGAGCAGGTTGCAGCAATGAAAGCCTCGGACTGGGAAATAGCCAGTCATGGCCTAAAATGGGTCGAGCATAAGGACATGTCCGAAAAAGAGGAGCGTGCGCAGATTGCGCAGGCCATCACCCTTCATACCGAAGCGGTAGGCATTCCCCCACGCGGCTGGTATACAGGCCGATGCTCGAACAACACGGTAAAGCTTGCAGCGGAAACGGGACAGTTTGCTTATGTCGCGGATAGCTATGCGGATGACTTGCCGTATTGGATGGAATTTGACGGCAACGACCAACTGATCGTGCCCTATACGATGGATTGCAACGACATGCGTTTCGCAATCCAGGCTGGTTTCACGACCGGCGAGCAGTTTGAGTCCTATTTAAAAGACAGCTTTGACGAGCTTTACGCTGAAGGCGCCGCAGGCCAGCCCAAGATGATTTCAATTGGTCTGCACTGCCGCATCATTGGTAGACCGGGCCGTGCAGCTGCACTGCGTCGCGCGCTTGAACATTTCAAATCTCACGAGGGCGTCTGGTTTGCCACTCGTCTCGAGATCGCTGAACACTGGGCCAAGGAGAACCCGCCGATGCAGAACATTCGTCCGTCCCAAATGGATCGGGAGACCTTTGTCTCCCAATTCGGAGGCATCTTCGAGCATAGCGCATGGGTGGCTGAAGGCGCCTATGCTCTGGAACTTGGCCCGACCCACGATACTGCGCAAGGCGTGCATCAAATGCTGGCCCGTGTGTTTCGCAGTGCTGACGAAGATAAACGACTTGGCGTCCTGACGGCGCACCCTGATCTGGCGGGAAAATTGGCAGAGGCCAAGCAACTGACATTAGAATCAACGGCAGAGCAAGCATCGGTCGGCCTCGACTCACTGACTGATGAGGAGCGGTCTACGTTGACAGATATGAACATCGCCTACACCAGCAAGTTTGGTTTCCCGTTCATTATTGCTGTGCGTGACAACACCAAAGCATCAATCATAGACGCGTTTCAGCGCCGTATCGATCAGGATCGAGACACAGAGTTCTCCGAGGCCTGCAAACAGGTTGAGCGCATCGCTGAGTTGCGCCTTCTGGAAAAGTTCTCAACATGACCATTCGTTTAAAAGCCGAAGTGCTTACAGCAAAAGCTCTCGCGCCCTATGGCGACCTGATGGAGGCATCGGGCACACCGGATAAAGTGATCAATCAGGGCAAGTGTATCCGGTATCACGACAGGGCGCTTCTGGATTTCTCTGATGGCAAAGCGGGCATCAGTATCTTCAAAGGCGAAAAGGAAACGCTTCCGATGCCTTTGCAACTGGTCGAGCGCCATCCGATGGGCAGTCAGGCGTTTGTTCCGATGTCTGCCGATTCATTTCTTGTCGTCGTGGCGCGCGATGAAAACGGTATACCGCAAGACCCAAAAGCGTTCCTGACCAAACCAGGTCAAGCGATCAACTTTCACCGGGGGACATGGCACGGAGTCTTGGCCCCTCTATCTGAGCCAGGACTGTTTGCCGTCATTGACCGCATCGGGGAAGGAACAAACCTCGAAGAGCACTGGTTCGACACAGACTACATCATCGAAAGATGAAGGGGAGTTGTTGGAAAAAAATCCAACATAGATTTATTATTTAGGGGAGGAAAACCAATCATGAGAGATAATTCAATAGGGACGCCAGAACAGATGCGTGATCCCAACTACATGCCGCCGATCTACAAGGCGGTACCATTGGGTCTACAGCACGTTTTGGCAATGTTTGTGTCCAACGTTACACCGGCAATCATTATTTGTGGTGCTGCTGGCATCGGGTTTGGATCAGATCAAGGCGCGCTGGGTTTTCCGGCAATGACTTATATGATCCAGATGTCGATATTTTTTGCGGGTGTCGCGACTTTGATCCAGACAATCGGCATAGGCCCTGTCGGCGCTAAGCTCCCAATCGTTCAGGGTACATCCTTTGCGTTTATTCCAATCATGATCCCGCTGGTTGTGGGGAAGGGAGAAGAAGCGCTGGCCATTGTGATGGGCGGTGTTTTGGTCGGGGGCTTGTTCCACGCTTTCCTTGGTCTGTTCATCGGTAAAATCCGCTTTGCGCTCCCGCCCCTGGTCACAGGTCTGGTTGTGACGATGATCGGTCTCGCATTGGTAAAAGTCGGCATACAGTATGCTGCGGGTGGTGTTCCTGCCATTGGCACAGAAGAATACGGCAGCTTGCAAAACTGGACCGTCGCGGGGACCGTGATTGTTGTCACATTGGCGCTGAAATTCTATGCGCGCGGTATGGTGGCAATTTCTGCCGTCGTGATTGGTCTGCTGGTTGGTTATGTCCTCGCCTATATGATGGGCATGGTTAGCTTTGCGAATGTTGGCCGTGCGTCCACCTTTGCATTGCCAAACCCACTACACTTTGGACTGGAATTCGGCGTCGCTGCTGTCATTGGTTTTTGTTTGATGGGTTTTGTGTCTGCAGTTGAAACTGTGGGTGACGTATCCGGTATTACCAAAGGTGGTGCTGGTCGCGAAGCAACTGACAAAGAAATCAAAGGTGCGACTTTTGCTGATGGTTTGGGCACGGCCCTGTCAGGTTTGTTTGGCGCGCTGCCAAACACATCGTTCAGCCAGAATGTGGGCTTGATCGCGATGACGGGTCTGATGTCTCGCCACGTTGTGACGATTGGGGCTTTGTTCCTGATTGCTGCGGGTCTGATCCCGAAAGTGGGTGCCATTATCTCTACTATTCCGATCGAAGTGCTCGGTGGTGGTGTCATTGTGATGTTCGGCATGGTTGTCGCCGCTGGTATGTCGATGCTGTCTGACGTGGACTGGAACCGCCGCAACATGGTGATCTTTGCGATTGCTTTATCTCTGGGCCTTGGTCTGCAACTTGAGCCGGGTGCTCTTCAGCACTTGCCAGGCACTTGGAAGGTTCTTACGACCTCTGGCATCCTTCCTGCTGCACTGATCGCCATTGTCTTGAACCTGATCTTGCCCGAAGAACTGCCTGGCGAAGCCACTGAAGAAGTGTCTGGTGGCATGTCCGGTCATGGTGAAGGCTCGCTTCCGCACGATTAAGTTAAGAAAAAGAGCATCCCGCCGCATCTATGGCGGGGTGCTTTGAGATGCAACGACATCGAAGTGAGACTTAGAGAATCAACTCATACGACTACGAGGCAGACGTAATGCGGTTCGCGTCTGACTTGGTGAAATTCACCATGAGTGGTGGGCACGGACGGGTGGTTCAGACATGTCCGTGCCATTTTTCAGCCGTAGCTGGAGACATCAGACCCGGCGAGTGCTGCAATATTCAGCAGTCCTCGTGTGGTGACACTTGGCGTTACGATATGTGCACGGTTCCCCATGCCCATCAGAATAGGTCCGACCTCAAGTCCGCCGGCGACTGCTTTGAGCAAATTGCGTGCGGCACCGGCTGCATCGGTATTGGCATAAATCAGAACATTTGCTTTCCCTTGGAGACGGTTGCCGGGGAAGAGGCGCTCGCGCAACTCAGGATCAAGGGCCGCATCAGTGTGCATTTCGCCTTCATAGCCAAAGTCGAGATTTTGAGCGTCCAGCAATTCCATAGCTGCGCGCATTACACGGCCAGAGGCGCACTCTCGGTTTCCGAATTGAGAGCCCGAACACAAAGCAATTTGTGGCTCAATCCCAAAGCGACGTACATGCCGTGCGGCAGCTAATGTGGTTTCGACCAGAGTTTCGGGCGTTTGTTCGGTGTTGATATGGGTATCTGCAACAAACAGCGGCCCGTTATCGAAGATCATCAGCGAAAGTGCGGCAACGGGGTGGTGCTCTGCACCTCCGAGCATTTGCTGCACATAATTGAGATGCCATAGATATTGACCAAATGCGCCACAGATCAAGCTGTCCGCATCGCCCCGCGCTACCATCACTGCTGCGATGGCGGTTGTGTTGGTCCTCAGAACAGCCTTTGCGATGTCAGGTGAAACACCTCTGCGTTCCATTTTCCTCTGATAGGTCTGCCAATAGTCACGGTACCGCTCATCGTTTTGTGGGTTCACAATTTCGAAATCACGTCCCGCTTTGATCGTGAGGCCAGCTCGCTCGATCCGCGCTTCGATGATTTCGGGTCTACCGATCAGGATAGGGGTGTCGACCGTCTCCTCGACCATCGCTTGAGCCGTGCGGATCACGCGCTCGTCCTCGCCTTCTGCAAAAACGATACGCCGTTTTGATTGGCGTGCTGCTTCAAACACCTGCCGCATGATAAGGGAGGACCGGAAAACCTGCGCCTCCAGAGTGTGTCTGTACGCGTCGAGATCAATCGTTTTCTGGGCAACGCCAGAGTCCATTGCCGCCTGTGCAACCGCGGCAGCGATTGTGGGTAAAAGGCGGGGATCAAATGGCTTTGGGATCAGGTATTCAGGGCCAAACGTCAGCTTTTCACCCTGATAGGCGGCCCCAACTTCTGCTGAGGTTGTGGCGCGGGCAAGGGATGCAATTGCGTCTACGCAGGCCAGCTTCATCTCATCGTTGATATCCGAGGCGGCGACATCCAAGGCACCGCGAAAGATGAAAGGGAAGCACAGCACGTTGTTGACCTGATTTGGGAAATCAGAACGGCCTGTCGCGATCATGGCTCCGGGGGACGCGGCGCGGGCCTCATCAGGCATGATTTCTGGTGTCGGGTTGGCCAGTGCAAAAATAATGGGGTTCGGGGCCATCGCGCCAACCAACTTGGGCGGCAGCAGACCCGGACCTGATAGGCCAAGGAACAGATCAGCCCCTTTGAGCGCTTCTTCCAGTGTTAGATCAGCATCGGCGTTTGCAAAATCCATTTGTTCTGGACACAAATCAGTGCGTCCCGGATGCAGAACGCCATCCTTGTCAAACAGGGTGGTGTTGGCGACCGGCACACCCATCTTGCGCAGCATTGTGTGACAAGCAATACCAGCCGCTCCCGCACCCAATCCGACAACGCGAATATCCTGTGCTTTCTTACCTACAATCTGCAAAGCGTTTGTGGCCGCTGCAGCAACAACAATCGCTGTGCCGTGCTGATCATCATGAAACACGGGAATGTTCATACGCTCACGGCAGATACGTTCCACGATAAAGCAATCAGGGGCTTTAATATCCTCAAGGTTTACGGCACCAAAAGTCGGTTCTAGCTTGCAGACGAGGTCAGCCAGCGCTTCGGGATCGGCCTCGTTCACTTCGATGTCAAAACAATCAAGGCCGGCGAATTTTTTGAAAAGAACGGCCTTTCCTTCCATCACAGGCTTGCTGGCCTGCGCACCGATGTTACCAAGACCCAGAACGGCTGTTCCGTTGGTAATGACTGCCACAAGATTGCCCTTGGCGGTGTAGCGCACGGCATCAAGCGGGTTCGCCGCTATCTCGGTACAGGCCTCGGCCACGCCGGGGGAGTAGGCACGGGCCAGATCAAGTCCTGTCGCCATTGGTTTTGTCGGGCGAATTTCCAATTTTCCAGGGCGTGGAAATTCATGGTAATCCAGCGCCGCCTGCCGCTCTATATCAGCCGTCGTTTTATCTTGTGACATATGCCTTGTTCCCTTTTAATCCGAGCGAGCAGCAAGTTTGCGCGCCATATCAATCATGCGGGCCGAAAAACCCCATTCGTTGTCGTACCAGCCAAATATCCGCAGTTGTTTGCTCCCCACTGTTTGGGTTTCTGGCAGTGCAAGAACTAGTGAGTCAGCGCGCGCGCGCATGTCGCGAGACACGCATGGGTCCTGCGTTGCGCCAATGACGTGGCAACGTTTCACAATCGCGTCCAAAAATGTGTTTGTTGAAGGTCCAACAGGTGAGGAAAGCTGAAGCGTCGCATCAATCGCGGACACGCTCAGGCTGGGTACACGCAGTGCTGCAACGCTTGTCCGCTCGCCAACCTTTGGGAGTACTTTGAGCAGCTCACTCATTGCGCTGGTGGTCGTTGGGACCATAGATTCTGCGCCTGCACGGCTGCGCGCCAAGTTTTCACGCGGGGCATCAACCATCGGCTGGCTGTTGGTATTACAATGGATAGTCGTCACATGAGCGCGTTCAATGCCCAAGCCGGTATCGATAGCACGCAGTAAAGGTGCGATTGCATTCGTCGTGCAAGACGAATTCGAGACGATGCGGGCATCCCCCAATGATGTATCATTAGCACCCAGAACAATGGTCATATCGGCAAACTCAGAAGGGCCTGAAATGAGGACTGCCCTTGCCCCTGCTTTTAGCCCGCGTTCGGCACTTTCACGCGATTTAACCTGCCCTGTGCATTCCAAAAAAACATCGGCGCTTGGAAAGTTAGCATTGGTTAGAAAATGTGATGATGAAAACGGGATGAATCTATTGTCTACCCGTAGACCTGTCTTATCCGCGGAAACATCGCAGGGCAGGGGGCCGAATGTGCTATCGTATTTAAAAAGATACGCGCAAGTTTCAAGCGGCGCGATGTCATTGACCAACGCTACTTCAATGTCATCATGGTCAGGTTGAGTGAGTATCTGGCGTAGAATTGTACGCCCTATCCTTCCAAATCCATTGATGACGATCCGCATTTTTATGTCCTTTGGAACATAGCGCGCGTTAGCGCCCTATTATATATTCGAGTACTGCGGCTGCATTGGCAGCTGGGTCAGCGATATCTTCGAAGACGTATTCAATCTTGCCGTCCTGCACTATCAAAGTCAGACGGTGTAACAACGCCATGCCCGCTGCCTCGAAGAACGGTAAATTCAGAGCGCTCTTTAACGTGAGATCAGCATCCGATAGCAGCGCAAAAGGTAAATGAAGCCGCTCTACAACTTCCGCCTGATAGGGTGAGGATTGCGTAGACAGGCCAAAAACATGGGCGCCGCCTGCGTCTGTTAGATCGGCATGGTGATCGCGGAACCCACACGACTGGGGTGTACAGCCCTTGGCCCCGGGAATGTCGGACCAACCTGCAATGGCGTTGCCATCAGGCGGGCTGGTATGGGGGTAGATGTAAATCACTGTTAGCCCCACAAGGCCAGACAATGCCACATTACGGCCGTCTGATGAGGCCAAAGTAATGTTAGGGAGGTATTGTCCAGCCAAGGCGGATGTCATTAGAAATCGACCTCTATTGCAACGCCGTTTTTCACAGCCAGATCAACAACACTTGCTGCAACAGCAAGGTCTTGGAGGCCAACACCCGTGCCATCGAACAGGGTGATCTCATCGTCCGAAGTGCGGCCCTTGTGTGTACCATTGATTACGGCACCTAACTGATGCACATCGCTTTCCTGGATCAGACCAGAGCCAACTGCATGTTGCGCTTCACCGATGCTAATGGATTGGGCCACCTCATCCGTGAATACAGTTGATCGCGCCAGTAGGGCAGCCTCGACCTCCTGCTTGCCCTTAGTGTCTGTTCCCATGCACGCTATGTGCGTTCCTGGCGCGATGTGGTCGGCCATAATAGTTGGGGCAAAGGTCGAAGTGATGGAGATCACAACATCTGCCTCTGTCATGCCCTTAAGTTCGACAGCCTCAAAGGGAAGCCCCGCCTCATTTGCGATCTTTTCAATGTTGGGGAGCATCTCGGGGTGGTAATTCCAGCCGATAACTTTCTCGAACTGGCGCTGTTCAAGCGCTGCGCGCAGCTGGAATGTGGCCTGATGACCCGCGCCCACCATACCCATCACCTTGGCGTCTTTTCGGGCCAGATGTTTGATAGATACCGATGATGCCGCCGCGGTGCGCAAAGCAGTCAACAGGTTACCGCCAACCATTGCGCGGACCATGCCGGTGTCCGGATCAAACAGGAAAATGGTGGACTGGTGATTGATATGACCGTGTTTTTCCAGATTGTTCGGCCAGTAACCACCTGCCTTGAGGCCCAATGTCATGCCCGTCTTGTCAAAGCCGCCTTTGAAGCCATAAAGCGCATCTTCGTGGCCAATGGCTTCACGGATCACGGGAAAATTATACGCGTCTCTAGCTGCCATTGCGGCAAAAACACTCTCAACAGCATCAAACGCCGCGTCGCGTGTCATCAAGGCAGCAATTTCGCGTTCGGGAACGATCAACATCGGGGCTCTCCTCCAAAAATTCAGGCGCCCGCACACACTGACAGGGGAGGCAGCGGTGCGGACGTCTTGGTATCCGGCAGCCGCTGCGGCTGCCGGAATGTTCATCTCAATATGCTTTGCCGCGTGCGGATACGGGCCAAACAGTCTCAACTTTTCCGCCGCGCACACCGACATACCAGTCATGTACGTTACATGTCGGGTCGCAGTGACCGGGCACCAGCTTGAGCTTGTCGTTGACTTTGAGCATACCGCCTTCGTCTGCGACGACACCGTGCTCGTCCGAGCACTTGACGTATTTCACGTCTGTACGGCCAAAGATGAATGGCAAGCCACTGTCGACAGATTGCGCTTTGAGACCAGCATCAACAATCGCTTTGTCAGCTTTTGCATGGGACATAACGGTGGTCAGGATGAACAATGCGTTCTCCCATTCGCCCTCGTCAATCCGGTTGCCGTTCTCGTCCAGAATACGGCCATAGTCCGCATCCATAAACGCATATGAGCCACATTGAAGCTCGTTGAACACCTTTGATGCGCTCTCGAAGTAATAGCTGCCTGTGCCGCCGCCGCCGACGATGTCACACTCGAGACCGTCTGCCTTTAAGGTGTCTACGGCGTCTTTTACCATGTCGATGGCAATTTGGGTTTTGCCTTCGCGCTCGGCGTAGCTGTCGAGGTGTTGCATTGCGCCCTGATAAGCCTGCAAGCCCGCGAATTTCAGACCGTCCGCTGCATCAATAGCTTTCGCCAATTCAACAACCGCAGGTGTAGTCGTCACGCCGCAACGGCCTGCGCCACAGTCGATCTCGACGAGACATTCGATCTGGGTGCCGTGCTTGACCGCGGCAGCAGAGAGGTTTGCGATGTTCGCAATGTCGTCAACACAGCAAATTGTGCGCGCACCCAGCTTGGGCAAGCCGGCCAGCCTGTCGATTTTTTGCGGCGCCGTCACCTGATTGGACACCAGCACGTCTTTGATACCGCCACGTGCGAAAACTTCAGCCTCCGAAACCTTCTGGCAGCATACACCACAGGCACCGCCAAGGGATTCCTGAAGCTTCTGCACATCAACAGATTTGTGCATCTTGCCATGGCTACGGTGGCGCATCCCTGCCGCCTTGGCAAAATCACCCATCTTTTTCACGTTACGCTCAAGCGCGTCCAGATCGAGGACGAGGCAGGGCGTCTGAATATCGGCCTCATCCATTCCGGGCTTGGCAGGAATGTCATAACCGACTTCGTACTCTTCGAATTTCTCATGCGTGTTCATAGCGTGATTTCCCTTCACTTAAGCCAAGGCAGCTTGTCGAGATCGACATTGCCGCCTGTTACGATGATGCCGACCCGCTTACCCGCGAACTGTTCTTTATTTTTTAGAATTGTCGCCAATGGCACCGCACAGCTTGGCTCCATCACAATGCGCAGATGCTTCCATGTGATCTTCATGGCCTTGATGATTTCTTCCTCGGAGGCCGTCAGAATGTCGGTCACATAGTTGGACACAAAGTGCCATGTCCGTTCTTTCAGTGGCACAAGCAGTCCGTCTGCGATCGTTTTGGGCGCATCATCGGCGATAATGTAGCCGGCCTTGAAGCTGCGGTAAGCATCATCGGCTTGCTCTGGCTCGGACGCGATAATCTGGACTTCGGGGGCCAGAGTGGACAACGTCAGGCAAGTGCCCGAAATCATCCCGCCACCGCCAATGGGTGCGACCATCATTTCCAGCCCGTCAACCTGCTCCATGAACTCCTTGGCGCAGGTGCCTTGACCAGCGATCACCCGCGGATCGTTGTACGGATGCACAAAATCTCCGCCCGTTTCGGCCTGCACCTTCGCAAAGGCCTCTTCACGCGATGTCGTGGATGGCTCACATTCCGTAATGACACCGCCATAGCGACGTACCGTGTCTTTCTTGGCCTGTGGCGCTGTCTTTGGCATAACAACGTTGCACGGAATACCGCGCAGCATTGCCGCATAGCTCAGACAGGATGCGTGGTTGCCTGACGAATGTGTGGCGACACCGTTTTTGGCCTGCTCGTCACTCAGCCCAAACACGGCATTACTGGCACCGCGTACCTTGAAGGCACCGGGTTCCTGAAAATTCTCGCATTTGAAGAACATCTGCGCGCCGGTCAGCTCATTGAGATAGGCAGATGTCCGGATCGGTGTGCGGTTGATATGTGGCTTGATTCGCTCATGCGCATCGAGCATGTCCTGATAGGTTGGGATATACAGTTCTTCATCCAGCATTATGCAGCGTCCTTCTGTGATGCGGCCGGGTTTGTGCGGTAGTATTCTTGTGCTGCTGCGACGCCGGAACCAAGTTTGATATCCAGCCCGAGATCAACCATGCACATTTCTGCTGTGGCAAGACCACTGAGCATCATCACATCTGTGAGACTTCCCAAATGGCCGATACGGAAAACTTTACCCGCAACTTCACCAAGGCCGACACCGAACGCGACGCCGTAGACGTCTGCGGCATGTGTGACAATATCCGTGGCGTTGAAACCTTCGGGCGTGCAGATTGCTGACACTGTGTCCGAATAGACGTCTGGTGAGACGGCGCAGAGCTCGAGACCCCAAGCTTCAACAGCAAGGCGCACGCCTGTTGCAATACGCGTATGGCGTGCGACGACGTTGTCGATACCTTCGTTCAGTATCATTTCCAAAGCCAGCTTCAGACCGTTCATCAGGCCAACCGGTGGTGTGTATGGGAAGGCGCTGTTATCGTACCCTTTTTGCATGTCCTTGATGTCAAAGAAGGTGCGCGGCAGATCAGCGGTATCCGTGGCAACGACCGCTTTTTCGGAAAATCCGACGATGGCCAGACCTGCAGGCAACATGAAGCCTTTTTGGCTGCCGGTTACGGCGACATCGACGCCCCACTCGTCAAACCGGAAATCCATTGATGCGATAGAGCTAACACCGTCTACGAAAAGGAGTGCAGGATGGTCTGCGGCGTCGAGTGCGGCGCGAACGGCCGCAATGTCCGACTTAACACCAGTCGCTGTTTCGTTGTGCGTGGCCAGAACGGCTTTGATCTCGTGGTTGGTGTCGGACTTCAAAATCTCTGCATAATCGTCAGCAGGAATACCGTGTCCCCAAGGCGTTTCAACAACCTGTACATTCAATCCGTGCCGCTGGCACATATCGATCCAGCGATGTGCGAACATACCGTTACGTGCGGCCAGAACTTTGTCGCCCTTGGAGAGGGTGTTCGTAAGAGTCGTTTCCCAACCGCCCGTCCCAGTGGAAGGGAAGATAAAGATGTGAGCCGTCTTGGACTTCAGAACCTGCCGGACCCCATCAAGGCAAGGGTGTAGAATTTTGCCAAATGTTGGTGAACGGTGGTCAATCGTCGGCATGTAGCAAGCTTGGCGAATGGCCTCAGGCATGTTTGTAGGGCCAGGAATGAAAACGGGGTTCTGGAAGCTCATGATAGTCTCCTTATAAGTGTTGAAGTCAACGTAGAGGCCCACCTGAAAGCAAGATACTTTTTTGAAAACATTTTTCATTTATAGAAACTCAGGGAAAATCTCTTATTGTCAGATGCTTGTATTTTTCATATGGTGAATTTGTCTTTCGTATAAAATGGAACGCATCTTATGGATTCTCAGAACAGTGCAAAGCAGGGCTCTCGAAAGGCACGGGGGAGGCCGCGCGACTGGGATGACAAGACGGCTCAAAATACTATTAAATCTTTGGACCGCGCGATGGTGGTTTTTGAGTTTCTGAGTGAAGCACAGGGCAAGTCGCTGTCTACGCTAGCCTCTGATCTAAAAGAATCCCCTGCGACAGTTTACCGTATCTTGGTTACACTTGAGGGCAGGGGGTTGGTGGAGTTTGATCAGATTGACCAAGTTTGGCATGTTGGTCCGCGTGCCTTTGTCATTGGTTCCCGGTTTTTGAAACGTACATCACTGGTGGAACGCGCACGCCCTATTATGCGTCATCTAATGGATGCGACAGGAGAGACCGCAAACCTCGGAATTGAACAAAATGGCCATGTGTTGTTTGTCAGTCAGGTAGAAACCCATGCCAGTATCCGTGCGTTTTTCCCCCCTGGTACGTTATCCCGCCTACATGCATCTGGTATCGGGAAAGCACTGTTGGCGCACATGGACGCTGCACGAATCGACACTCATTTATCTGTAGCACCACTTGAACAGTTCACGGAGTTCACGTTGACAGATCGCGATACGTTAATGGATGATTTGGCCATTACCCGCGTGCGGGGCTATGCGATAGATGGTGAGGAACGCAATATCGGCATGCGGTGCATCGCTGCCCCGGTTTTCGACGTTCACGGTGAGGCTGTAGCGGGCATATCAGTGTCTGGCCCGACATCGCGTGTCGGAACAGAACAGGTTGCCAAGTTTAGCACAGAAGTCGTTGCGGCCGCACAGGAGCTTTCGGCAGCGATTGGTGGCAGTGTTATCAGCGTATAACGCCAGGCTGGCTTACAGCTTTCCCATTGGGCGCAGCGGCATTTGACGGTTTACGTCTTTATACAGCAAATAGCGGAAGGGTCCTGGGCCGCCCGCGTAACATGCTTGGGGGCAGAAGGCGCGAAGCCACATATAGTCGCCCGCCTCAACTTCGACCCAATCCGTGTTCAACCGATATGCGGCTTTGCCTTCCAACACATATAGACCGTGTTCCATCACATGGGTTTCCAGAAACGGAATGACGGCGCCTGGTTCAAAGGTCACGACTGTGACATGCATATCGTGCCTCATGTCACTGGGATCCACAAAACGCGTAGTTGCCCATTTGCCATCTGTGTCAGGCATAATTGTTGGTGCAATGTCCTGCTCGTTCGCGATGATCACCTCGGGGTGATCGAGCCCCTCAACAGCTTCATACGCTTTTCTAATCCAGTGAAAACGCAACATCTCGTCGCTATTGTTACGTAGTGTCCAGCCAGACTGTGGCGGTAGAAATACATAGCCGCCAGGTGTCAGCGTGTGGGATTTCCCGTCCACAGTAAGAGTGGCAATACCCTCAACCACAAAAAGCACCCCTTCGGCTTCGGGGTCTGTCTCGGCACGGTCTGACCCACCGCCCGGTCCAACTTCCATGATATATTGCGAGAAGGTTTCAGCAAATCCGCTGAGCGGCCGTGCAATAACCCACAAACGAGTTTTGTCCCAGAACGGCAGAAAGCTCGTTACAATGTCGCGCATCGTACCTTTAGGAATAACAGCATAGGCGTCAGTGAAAACTGCACGGTCAGTCAACAGTTGATCTTGACCCGGATGGCCCCCTTTTGGGGCGAAGTAGCTGGCAGACATGACATTTCCTAAGATGATTGTTGTTCATAGGAATAGTAGGTGAAGAATATTGAATGGCTATCGGCATCAGGCTTGCAGATGTCTTCTGTTTTTTTTGAAAATGAACCTGATTGCACCAGAGAAACACGAGGTGATGGTTCAGCCAAGCTCTGTGAGCGGTCAGTCGAACAGAGCTTTATCCAAACGCGCCATTGTTTTATTTTCTGACAAATCAAGTTCATTGAAAATATGGTACTGTCAGACAAAACGAGCTTGAGACGGGGCGGGCTGTTTCGTAGCCTCGCCGTATGACAAAACGCTCCCCATTCAGGTACTATAAAACGAGCCCTGAGATCATCTGCTTGGCTGTGATGCTTTATGTTCGTTTTCCGCTGTCACTCCGTAATGTTGAAGATCTTTTGCACGAACGAGGCATTGAGATCAGCTATGAAACAGTTCGGTTTTGGTGGAACAGATTTGGTCCGATATCTGCATAAGTTCGCTGCAGTCCACTCTTCGTTCCACAACCATTTAAATCAGGAACGCCATCTCTATTCACGCCAAAATTTCAAGACAAACCGTGCCACTGCGCTCGCTGAGTAGCGTCAATTATTGGGCGTATAGATTTAGGTTGTCTCAGCAATCTTATGCGAGTTCTCATTGGTTTGACAGCACCGTTGAGAGTGGCTAAGCTCAACCTGCGCCAAACAGCACCAATCTGATTAATATCTATAAAAATTCCTCGTTTCATCAACACAGAACGGGGATTGCCCAAAATCACTCCGATCCAAGAATAGCTGCTAAATCGTCCTGAGGTGCCTGCCGCGATGTCATGTCAAGGCCGCTCTGAATATGGTTCAAGTGAGATATGAGAAGTTTTTCGGCAAGTTCCGGGTTTCGCAACCGGATCGCCTCCAGAATGTTACTGTGTTCATCATCTGGGCAACTGGCGTTTTCGGATGATCCAAAGAGGCCGACAATGAGTGATGTTCGCGTCACAAGCTCGCGCATCATCCGGAAGACAAATTTGTTTCCCGTCGATTGAGCGAGCTTGGTGTGAAATTCACCGGACAGCCGAATGATCTCGGTTCGCTCATTCATCTTACGCGCAGCATCCTCGAGCGCAATGTGGTCGGTGAGGAGTGTCAGATCAATATTATCTGGGCTTTGCGCCATTTGCCGAACGAGCGGTGGTTCGATCAACATGCGGGCTGCGAAGACATCGTTCGCCTCGGATTCGTCAGGGCAGGCGACATAGGCGCCGCGATTTGATTGTAGCTCGATGATTCCCTGACTTGCGAGGAGAAGAAGGGCGCGCCGAACATGCATGCGACCAACGCCAAATGTCTCGCAGAGGCGGGCCTCGCTCAGTTTTGTTTTCGGTGCCAACCGTTGTTCCATGACCGCTTTATAAATGCGTTCAACAATAATGCCCTCGTCTGAGCGAGATTTTAAATTCGATGAAGCAATGGTGCTTTCTTTTAGTTTGGAAGACACGAGATCACTTTCTATATTGATTGGTTTTTCGTCATTGGCTTTTAGAAACGATTAAACTTCATTCAGTGTAAGTCCAAGCATAAGAATTTGTCGACTGAAATACAAACTATGTTGACAAAGATTGTTAACAATCGTGAGATGATTGGGCGGCACGCATGGAGATTCCATTTAACTGCCGGTCAATAATGGCGCATAACGCGCAGAAAACGAATTCAACGGGAGTTAAAAATGCAACGTAGAACACTTATGAAAGCGGCTTTAACGGCTGTAACACTGACCGCCCTTCAAGCAACAACCGCCCTCGCAGAAAATACTGTTCTGAAAATTGGCTTTGTTGGAGTGACTAGCGGCCCGGCGGCGGCTTGGGGAATTTCAAATCAACGCTCAATGGAAGCGCGCGCGTCATGGATCAATGAGACTGGCGGCTATACCATCGGCGGAACTACCTATGACATTGAAATAGTGTCTTTTGACGACCAGAAAGATCCTAAGCGTGCCATTGCAGGCATGGAAAAAATGGCTCAGGAAGGCATCCACTATGTTGTTGGTCCGAACGTTGACGACGGCGCGGCAGCTGTGCGTCCTGTGGCTGAAGCCAACGGGATCATGTATTTCCCGTACGCGTTTCCCAAATCACTATATCAAGCGCCAGCCTCCAACGCTGTTCTGGGTATGGTTGCCAACTACCAATCAGGTCCTGCGATCTACAAATACCTGATGGATGAAAAGGGCGTCAAAACCGTCGCCTTCATCGCGGCCAACGAATCTGATCCACTTAGCCAACGTGATGGTGGTGTTGAAGCCGCCACGGCGCTTGGGATGGAAGTGGTTTCGGCAAACGTGACATACCAGGTTGACACGACTGACTTTACGCCAGTTTTGACGCCAGTTATGCGTTCCCGTCCTGATCTGCTGGTACTATCGGGCGTATCGCCTGCGAATGCACCCCAGCTCATTCGCTCAGCGCGCGAATTGGGCTTCCAGGGTGTCATCTCAACAGAAACTGCTCAAGATGCGGGTGTTTTGGCCGAAGGTGCGGGTGATTTAGCAAACGGGTTTATCTCTGTTGGTGGGGCCTCCACGCCAGAGCTTGCATCTCCAATGATGAATGAATTCGTTCAGCGTTACACAGATATGTTTGGCGAGTACAATGACGAGTCCAACACCAAAGTCTATGCGTTGGAGTATATTCTAGAAACGCTGAAAGCCGATCCATCCGCGATCACTGATGTAGATGCATTCCAGGCGACAATGGACACCTTTGAAGCACCAAACCCCTATATGAACGGTGATGCAAAACTACGTTACGTTGGCATGTCATCATTTGGCCAAAAGCGTCAAGTCTCCGTACCATTAGTAGTCAACGTCTATCAGGACGGCGAGTTTGAAACGCTGTTTGTCGCTGAAGTAGACTAATATTTCCTCCCCGCTTTTGGACCTGTCCTGAGCAGAGCTTCCCTGGGCCAAATTGGCCCAGGGTTTTTCTAAGAAAGAAGAAAGCATGGAACAGATACTGGCTAACGGCGTCTATCTGGGGTCCCAATACGCGATGATCGCGCTTGGTCTAACCCTGATCTTCGCTCTCATGAATGTCCTCAATTTTGCTCATGGGCAGATGTATGTAATTGGTGGCTTCGTAACCTATACATTCTATGGCCATTGGGGCGTTCCATTTGTTTTGGCGCTTGTAATGTCCTGTGTGACCTTGGCTATATTGGGGGCATTGATTGAGCGGTATCTCTTTGCACCTGTAATCAAAGGATCATCCCGCGAGGAAAGCACGATGTTGCTCGCGGCTGGGATCGCTTTTTTTCTCGATGCGGTCATTTTACTTGTTTTCGGTGAGAAACAGCGCGGTGTCCCTAAGATTGTTGATGGCGTGTTCAACTGGGATTTCAGGCTGATTATGCCCTATGATCGCATCTTGATTTGTGTGCTCGCGATCTTGTCGATCATCGCGTTCATTGCCTTGATGCAATACACCAAAACCGGCCGTGCCTTGCGCGCCTTGGCGCAAGATCGAACAGCAGCGCAATTGATGGGCGTGAATGTCGACCGGTATTCAATGATCGGATTTGCGCTGGGCGCGATGCTTGCGGGTCTGGTTGGTGGCCTTTTGGTCACGATCACTGGGGTGAACCTTGGAATGGGCGGCGCGACATCCATCAAAGCCTTTATGATGGTCATGATCGGTGGGGCGGGTGTCATATCCGGTGCGATTTGGGGAGGTATCATCCTTGGCTTTATGGAAGCCATTGGCCTCGCGCTGCTCTATCAATACGGTGATATCACCTATCTCGTGATCTTCGTTTCCTTAATGATCTTCCTCGCTGTTAGACCGCAAGGTCTGATGGGCAAGCCGTGGGGTTGATGTGATGCTTGGATTTAACTCAAAACAACTCACGGGCGTCGGAATCTTCTTGTTCATGATCTTCATCGGTGTACCCTTTGCAATTGGCGTTACGGGACGCTGGGATTTTTACTTTACCCTCACCTCTGTGGCTCTCTTGGCCATCGCCAGCGCAGGGGTTTGGTTAACCTTTTACATTGGCCGAATTAATATCGGCCAGGGTGCGTTCGCACTGATAGGTGCGTATGTATCAGCTATTCTGGTGGTCAAAGTAGGCTGGTCATTTTGGATTTCGTTGCCTGCGGCGGGCCTATTCGCAGCAGTGGTGGCGATTTTGATCGGCCTGCCAATCCTACGCCTGCGCGGCGTATATTTCGCAATGATAACGCTTGTTTTAACTCAAGTTGTCACTTTAACAGCATTGGCGTTGCCAATCACCAACGGGGCGCGGGGTATCTCAAACATACCTCTGCCCTCGGGTATCTCTGTGTTTGGCATTCCCATCCTGCCTGACTTCGCCGCGATGGAGAGTACCAAGTTGGCCTTCTATTACACTGCGTGCATTATCATGCTCCTAACCTATGCAGCGCTCTACCGTCTGGTGAATTCCCGCCTCGGGCACCTTTGTCGCTCGATGCAACAGAACGAAGAACTCGCCAGTTCCATTGGGGTAAACATTTCCTACATTCGCATCGTGATCTTTGCCATTTCCAGCTTTTTTGGAGGACTTGGTGGAGCCATGTTCGGATCAATCGCGCAGTCGGTTTATCCGTCCAGCTTCCAAGTGGCGGACTCTGTCAACTTCATGCTGAACTGCTTTCTTGGCGGTCTGGGGTATGTTTTTGGCCCAATGCTGGGCACGCTAGTCCTATACTTCGGATGGGACCTATTGTTTGAATTCGGGAAATATCAGATGCTAATCTATTCTACTATCCTGATAATCATCATTCGCTTCCTACCCAACGGGTTACTGAGTATCCGTTTCAGCAAAGGAGGTGACAAATGAGCCCGCTTCTCCAAGTTAAGAATGTGACCAAGAAATATGGTGGCTTGACCGCGAACAATGCGATCAGCTTTGATGTGGCCGAAAATGAAATACTATCGGTGATTGGTCCAAATGGCGCAGGCAAATCTACACTGTTCAAGATGATTGCGTCTTTTACACCAACCACCTCTGGTGAGGTGATCTATCGGGGCGAGCGCATTTCCAACCTAAAGCCGCATATAGTTGCGCGCAAAGGAGTGGTGCGCACGTTTCAGGAGACTACGATTTTCAAAAGTATGACCGTACGTGAAAGTGTTGTAGTTGCGCAGCATTTGCGCGCTAAAGCTTCGCTTGCGGGATACTTTTGGGGTTCAAAGACGGCCAAGGAGGATGTTGCGGCGTTCGGGAAACATGCAGACGAGTTGCTGGAATTTCTTGGTATGTGGGATATCCGCAATGAACAGGCCAGCAATTTACCGCAGGGTAGTCTGCGTGCATTAGGCATTGCAATTGGCCTTGCGACGGATCCAAAGGTGTTGCTGCTTGATGAGCCCTTTGCGGGCATGAACCACGATGAGACCATGAACATGGTCGATTTGGTGCGCTCTGTGCGGGATGAACGCGATGTCACGGTCATGCTGGTAGAGCACGATATGCCAGCGGTCATGAATATCTCGGATCGGATTGTGGTGCTGAACTTTGGTGAAAAGATAGCAGAGGGTACGCCTTCTGAGATTCAAAACAATGAAAAAGTTATCGAGGCTTATCTAGGCAGCGTCGACGATGAGATCGGGATGTAAATCATGACAGCCATGTTGGATTTCAAAGATGTCGAACTTTATTACGACCATGTGTATGCGCTGAAGGGCGTTTCACTGAGCGTGAGCCAAGGTGAAACCGTAGCCTTGATCGGGGCCAATGGAGCAGGCAAGTCATCAATCTTGCGCACCATCACTGGTTTAGCCAATCCCAAAAGTGGATCTGTTACATTCGAAGGAGAGCGCGTGGACGGCACTGATCCGTCATCGATAGTTAGGCGCGGCATCGCAATGGTGCCCGAAGGACGCCGCGTCTTTCCTTTTATGTCTGTTAAGGACAATCTGATGATGGGGGCCTTCACGCGCGAGGACAAAGCGGACATTCAGAACACTTTGGAAAGCATTCTGACACGCTTCCCTCGCCTGAAAGAGCGTTACAGTCAGGCTGCCGGAACACTTTCGGGTGGCGAGCAACAGATGATGGTGATTGGCCGTGCATTGATGGCAAAACCCAAGCTCTTGCTGCTGGATGAACCAAGCCTTGGGATCGCACCCAAACTGGTACAAGATATTGCCCGTTCAATCGTTGCAATCAATCGCGACGAAGGCGTTTCGGTGTTGCTGGTCGAGCAAAATTCACGCATGGCGCTGAGCATTTCGCACCGGGCTTACGCTATGGCGACAGGAAACATCGTGATCGAGGGTAACTCGAAAGAGCTGTTGCACGATGACCGGATTAAAGCCGCCTATCTGGGTGGGGAAGTTTGAGCTGATATGAAAATACTCGTAATCAACCCCAATACGACCACCTCAATGACCGACAAGATCGCGACAGCGGCGCGGGATATTGCCCGCCCAGATACCGAAATCATTGCCGCTAATTCGCAAGAAGGACCAGCGAGTATTCAGGGGTTTCTGGACGTCGCCACCTGTATTCCCGGCTTGCTAGCTGAAGTTTCGCGGCATCCGGATGTCGATGCGATCGTTATTGCCTGTTTCGATGACACGGGTGTCGATGCGGTGCGGACACTGGTCAAAGTACCCGTGTTGGGTATTGGCGAGGCCGCTTATCACGCAGCCAGTATGGTCGCCAATAAATTTAGTGTCATAACAACACTTTCACGTTCCATACCGGGTTTAGAAAACAACCTTATGCGCTATGGTCTTCACCAAAAATGCGTACGGGTTCGTGCAACAGATATTCCAGTTTTAAAACTGGAAGAGGGCGATCCGGCAACATTGTTTAAAATCAGATCTGAAATCCGCGAGTCAATCGAGCAAGACAATACAGAAGCAATCGTTCTTGGGTGTGCCGGGATGGCGGATCTTATGGCACAGCTCAGCGAGGAATTCGGACTACCCGTTATTGATGGTGTTGCAGCAGGTGTCACCTTTGCTGAGGCGCTCGTGAACAATCGGTTGAGTACTTCAAAAATTGGAGCCTACTCGGCCGATTGAATGATTGCGGCAAAGGGCACTGTCAGACAAAACGAGCTTGAGCCGTGCAGGGTGGTTTCGTAGCCTCGCCGTATGCCAAAACACTCCCCATTCCGCTACTTTAAAACCAGCCCAGAGATCATCCGCTTGGCTGTGATGCTTTATGTTCGTTTTCCGCTCTCACTCCGTAACGTGGAAGATCTTCTGCACGAACGAGGTTTTGAGATCAGCCACGAAACAGTTCGGTTTTGGTGGAATAGATTTGGTCCGATGTTGGCTGCTGAGATACGAAGAAACAGGGTCAGTAGGATGCGATCTTATTCGAACTGGCAATGGCACCTCAGTTATTCTGTGTTGCAAACTAGTGACTCTCCAAAAGAGACTTAAATAAAACCTTTGTGCGAATCTGAAGCTTCGTTGAACTTGATGAGTCTGGGGAGTAACTACTATGTTTGCTTATAGCGAAGATGGACAGCATTTTTTAGGCTTTCGCAAGAACGCCGTTGGGAAAATGCAAATTGTATATGACTATGAAGGTAAGATGCATCGGATCTATGATGTTGAAACACCTAACGTAAAAACGAAGGTGATAAGCACTGCAATAACTAACGCCGTTAAACATAGAATGGTGGTTCCGACACTTTTTGCAACGCTTTCATCACAAAACATTAGTTTGAAAGAACTTGTATAAACATTCGTTCTAACTCGCTGCTGCTTGAACAGCCGTATTTGACGGCAGGAAAGGTGTGCA
>Ga0206131_10002106_pt1 | contig 24575 bp, 13 predicted proteins | sample Helgoland_Spring_FD_148636 | JGI IMG/M metagenome (GOLD analysis project Ga0206131, IMG submission 148636) | Pelagic subsurface seawater microbial communities from Kabeltonne, Helgoland, North Sea - Helgoland_Spring_Bloom_20160517_1 | ecosystem: Environmental > Aquatic > Marine > Epipelagic ...
GCTACTGTATCCGAATTAGCATTACCAAGAGTAACGTTACCATCTACTGAGAAGTTACCACCGACTGAAGCAGCACCAGTTACTGTTAATGCATCTCCAATAGTAACATCATCGGGTAAGCTTAGTGTAACTGTGACATCGGTTCCAGATTTAGAAGAAACTGTAACAATCTCATTTGCAGTACCAACAATTCTTAGATCGTCGGTTAAAAGATCAACATCGCCTGTACCAGTATCGCCATTAACTGTTAATGCAGTTGCAACGTTTGCGACACCTGCTGCTGTTAATTGGCCTTGAGCATTAACTGTAAATGTTGGAATCTGAGTTGCAGAACCATATGAACCAGCTGTAACACCAGTATTAGTAATAGAAATTGTTGAAGTATCTGCGCCATCATCATTAGATACTGTAATACCAGTTCCACCGGTTACTGCACCACCAACTGTATCATAGATGAATTCTGCTAATGAATCTGATGTACCATTAATATATACGTTATGAAGAACAGTCTTACCCGTTCCGTTCGGGTCAATAATAACATCGCCGTTAGTATTGGTAGAAGATAATGTATTAAGATCAAGTCTTAGATTATCTACATTTAATTGATTAATCTTATTACTTGAATCTGTAATAATTGCACTAGACGCTGTAAGAGTTCCATGAACGTGATCTAATAATCCAGTAAAGTACTTACCACCAATTAAGTCTACACTAGAAGCAACTCCACCAGATTCTGCGCCTGTACCAATGTATAATCTATCACCATTATTTGCTTGTGTACCAGCTACGTAGGAGTATGCTAATTCACCTGTTTTAATATTACTAGGTGCGCTGGTGGTTGCGCCCGTAGTTAAGATTTTTATTCTTGTTAAATTAGCCACTAGTAAGTGCCTCCTATGATGTTCAGATTTTCATTTTCAATCTGAGTTGTAACTTTATATTCTCCAGCGGTGCCATCATACATCATCATAACACCATCACTCTGCCCCGATGTATTTACATCAGCAAGATCGCCTAGGCTTAATTCGCCTGCTTGGATCTTCATAGTAGTAGCTACAATTTCTTGTTGTGCGTTAGCCTTACCTTTTAATTTTCCTGTATTTCTAACTTTAGCTTTTATACCCATTAGTTTGCCCTTGTCACTCCTGGTCTAACCTCTAATTGTCCTTCGATAATTCTTGTTATTTCACTTGTTGATGTTTTCGTAATCTCGACATCATACACGTATCTTCCAGCTTTTAATGCATTCGTAGTTGTGGCATTTAAAGATATCTTTACAATCCCGCCAGAAGCACTAAATACAGATGAAGTAAAAGCAGTTGAAGTTGTGGACGTATAAGTCTTTCTTAACTGCCCGGCAACCGTATACCCAGTAAGATCTAACGGATCACCATTAGAATCTGTTACATCAATTTCAGCACCAAAAGTACTTCCTTGATCAACTGATAAATTAGAATATATCGCCATTCCGTATTTCCTTTAACTATTTATATCTTTTAAGCTTTCAATCTCAGCTCTAAGTAATTTATTTTCTTCTTTTAACTCTTTTATTGCTTCAATGAACAATGCAGATAGTTGGTTATAATCAACTGACTTATGAGTTTCACCTTCAACTTTTAAAGATTCAACCTCTTTAACAGCAGATGGTAATACCTCTTCTACATTCTGTGCAATTACACCAGCAGATTCTTTACCGTCTCTAATCCATTCAAAAGTAACACCATCTAATTGAGATACTTTATCAAGAGCGTTTTCAACTTTATTTACATTAGTTTTTAACTTAGCATCAGAGGCTGTTGCTGATGAGAATGCAATAATATCTCCATCGGCATCAATTTGACCTCCTGCAGAAAATCTAAGTTCATGTGTTCCTGTTGTATCACTCGTCCCACTATGACTATCAAAATAAATATATCCAGTAGACGATGCATCGATTGTCATATTGCCAGTACCGATAGTACCCATTTTCCTGATCTGACTTCTTTGATCAGATAGTAATTTAACTGTTCCAACCTTTGTTGAATTATTTACAGCAGTAGTAAACTGATCAGCCCAGAAGAAAAGTTTCATTTCGGTAGATTTACTATTAGCAGTAATATCTGTACCACCGCCTGCAGCAGTATATGTACCTAATTCAAAGGTCGAGAATGCATTCTGGTTAACTTCCGCCGTTGTCGCGATAGTCATATCATCGCCACTAGGTGTTAAGGTGATATTGGTACCAGCTACATATTGTAGATCATGAGCAACCGACGGACTGCTCTGCTGTAATCTGTGAATTACGTTATTACCATTATCCACAAACGAATGATCATAAGTTGAATTAGTATCAGTATTAGTATCCGTTGATGAAATATTAAATACTCCAGCGGATGGTTCACTAATTGTTACATTACTACCACTCTGGAGTGTGAGATCGCCTGATCTATAAGTACCGCTGTCTTCTCTAATACGAGTAATTGTATTATCATTCGCTGAAGTAAACGTGACTTTCTGATTAGTGGCATCAAATGATACAGATGTAGCCCCAGATCCTGCAAATCTTATTTCTTCATTTTCTATTACTGTAAACTTATCTGTACCAGCAGAATCCGAAACTTTAAATCCGTCGCCCATATCAATCGTGTCAGAATTTGTATCAGTATCAGTAGAACTAATAGTAAATTTATTTGCATTAGTTCTTGTTACTGTTGTTGCTCCACTTCCTACAAATTCAATATCGTGGGTAGTATTTCCGTCATGACCCGAACCAGTCAATCTAGCTTTTGTAGTTGAAGCTGGAATAGCTAGTGAATATTGGTTTTGAGTGTTTGTATCTGTATTTGTATCTGTATCTGACCAAGGTACATTAACTACCATTTGATTAGATGAATTAAGTTGTACACCGTATGTTCTACCTGCAGTTGATGATACACTATTAGCAGCAGTTGGGTTATCAGTATTGCTAAATAATTTAACAAGACCTAGTGTTGTACTAGTTGCAACCCCGTAGGTTGGAAATGTTGGTAAAGTAAATGGCTTTGTAGTAACTCCAGTTACGTGGCCCTGACTATTGACCGCAACACCAGACACTACACTAAACGCTGCGCCATTACCTAGAGTTGTATTTGACGAAGTGGTAGATGTACTAGTTACATCTGAGTGACTAATTTCTAATCTATCGCTTTCGCCAGTGTTCACTGTAATAAAATTAGTACCTATTGCAGTTCCACCGTCGATAGCTAATACTTCATCTTTAGTTATTGTCGCTACGCTGTTGCTGTCGTCTCTTACATAAAAGCGAGTTACGTCAGATTCACTAGGCTTCGGAATAGGATATACAGTACCATTGCTATCGCCAGTAAAGTACCATCGGTCGTTTGCTTCACTCCAATAAATTTCTGCATTTGTTAGCGATCCTCTATTAACAATCAGACCAGCATCTTCAGTTGGAGTAGAAGTAGCATTTGAGTTAAGCTCAATTTTATTATCTTCAGTAGTAACAGTCTCAGTATTCATTATAGTCTGAGTACCTTCAACTCTTAGATTACCTCTGATTCTTAGATCTAGATCGTTGCCGCTGTCTCCAATATAAACAACACCTTGAGCTGGATTTAATCCTGCGAGCCTTGCTCTTAAGTTAGTATCATTAACATTAATGTCTGTATTTGTATCTGCGGCATGAATAGTTATTGTATCTGCAGATTCACTACCAGTAGTAGTAACAATTCCACTACCAATGATTCGGACATGATCTGATGTACCATCATTCAATCTAACATATGGATTAGTACTATTCCCTTGAACATCTAATGTAGCCGTTCTTTGTGACGTTAAGTAACCAGGATCTACAAAGTTAACAGTAACCTGATTTCCGCTTCTTGCAGTACTAATTGCAGTACCACCTGCAATATCTACAGTTTCATTTGTATCAATTTGAGCTGTGCCACCACTATCAGCAGTTAAATGCCAATGTTGATAATTATCATATCTGCTATCAAGATCCACTGTTCCAACGCTTCTAACGTGACCATAAGAATCAATATAGAAATCTTCAATTACAATACCGTTATTATTACCACCTACAAATGTTCCGCCTGATGTGAATAGATTGTGATCTAAACTTACCCCTCCATCGTATGTAGCAGTTATATGATTACCATCTTTCCAATTAGCAACACCACCATTTCCAACATCTAATCTTTTAGTACCATTTACATGAAGATCCCAACCAGCAAATCCAAGATCAGGAAGACCAATATTTCGTGTAGCAATTGTTGCATTAGCGTCAGTAACATGACCAAGAGTATTAGTTGTAATATTAAAATCTAAATCAGAAATTACTGTAGCGCCAGTTAATGCACCAGTATCGATATTAATATCATCACCATCATAGGTTGGTGGAGTATAAACGTATGATTCAGTTGCTGATGAAATAGCAGTAATATGACCATAAGTATCAAGAGTAATATCTTGAATATATGTTCTTCCACTATTATTTACAGAACCTTGATTTGAAGTGTCCGCGTGATTAATAGAAATATGATCGCTTCCAGCAGATACACTTAATGTAATACCGGAGTTTCCTGCGTCAAGATAAAGCGTATCATTATTACCATCTGCAACAACAGTTCCTAGTACGGTATCAGCTAAATTTCTAACTGCGATATTTTTAAATATATATTGCGATGAACCTTTGTCAGTATTAATTAATCCAGCAGAACTATTTCCTGTTTGGTTAGCAGTCATTGAGCCAGAACCAGATAGTCCGGAAGAACCGCTTACTGTAAATGTTCCATTACCTATTGTAGGAATCGTAACCGTCGCTTCGGTAGCTGTTGCTCCAGTAACGTGACCAAAGGTATCAAACGTAAACGCAAGGTCTTGTATAAAGGTATTACCACTATGATTTTCAGTAAGATTACTTACTGATGAAGTGTCTTGGTGAGATATAGTAATGTTACTTTCAGTTCCAACTAATGCTCCAGCAATGTCAATTCCAACGCCTTCGATAAGATCAATTTTATCTCCAGGGAATACATCATCAACCTTTGTGTTATTTACTTTAATTTCAAAGGATGGGTTTGTTGCTTGATATCTTGTATCAAAGTCTGCAGATGTTACACCAGTTACGTGACCTTGAGCATTAGTAATAATTGACTTAATGTATTGACCATCTTGTGTACCTGTAACACCATATGTTCCAGCAGTACCAAGAGCATCATGATTAATTACAACACCATCTCCAGAGATTGAAGTTGTAAGATCGGCTCCTGTAGTAAATGCAAGTGAATCAGTATTCGAGTTTGCTGCAACACTACCGCTATCAGCAGTAATAGTTTTCCATATATATTGTGATGAACCTCTATCAGTGTTAATATAATTAGTAACAATAGTAGCGCCTGTTTTTACAGAAGTTTCGCTAAGACCAGCTCCTGCGCTAAACGTTAAGTTGTCGCTTGGACCAAAATCGACTCCTTCAACTTGAGGAGTTGCGAGTGTGGCAGAAGATAGAATCAAAGAACCATCAGCTTCCCATCGGTCAGTCGCATAGTTATATACAATACTATGAGCGCCTGTTACGTTAGAAGCAACACCGCTTGGACTTGTGATTGGACCAACCTCAAAACCAAAACCACCAGTTGATGGTTCGGAAGTTAAACCGTTACCGGCAAGAACTAATGTATCTTCGACTGTTAGAGTTTCAGTATTTAATGTTACACTATCACCTTCGACATATAGATCACCGGCAATATATAGATCTTCTCCAATACCTACGCCACCCACAACAGTTAAAGCACCAGTTGTCGTTGAACTAGAAGCAGTATTATTAGTAATACTTACTGCACCTCTTAATGTCGAACCAAGTGCAACATCTAATGTTCCGTCTGTATCTACATTACCGGAAATATCTAAAGAACCAGCATCTAATTCACCTGACAGTGTAATATTTCTAAATCCTGTAACATCTTTATTTGCATCAACAACTACGGCTTTTGAAGCAACAACTGTTCCAGCATTTGTTCCATCGATTCTTTCTAATTCTGTTTCATTAATAGCAGCCGATCCGATAGTAAATGATGTTCCAGTAATTGCTCCACCTGTTATAGAACCAGATGTAGTAATAGTAGATGTTCCAATATTAATACTTCCAAATCCTGATGTAATACTACCAGCATTTAGTGCACCAACTGTTGTAACATTTGATAATGTATCTAATGCAGATTCAAAGTAGGTTTCAAAGTTCTGAAGACCAACTTGCTTCATCGTTCCATTATCATTTACGACTAATCTATCAGCATCTACAAGAGTTGTAGAAGTAGCAGATGTTCCACCATCCATTACATTTAATTCTGTAGCAGTAGCAGTAACCGTTGTTCCATTAATTGATAATCCATCGGTTTCGATTGAACCGTTAACATCAACATTACCTTCGATATCAACATCATTATTTACGATTAAATTATTTGTGACTGTTAAGTTATTGGCAAAGGTTGCATTGGCACCATTACCTGTGAGCATTGTAGATGAGCCAGATTTAATAAGAATATTATTGGTACCACTTACTTTGTCTATTTCTCCAAATTGAGCACCACCAGCTTTTAATGTTATATTTCCAGAATTAGAATCTAGTATAACATCTCCAGCAGAATCAATAGTAAAAGTTCCAGAGGTTACATTAAATGCATTTGAACCAGCACTAATCTCATACGTTGATGCATCGAAGACACCTTCGATTTCATTAATCGCACCTACTAAATGAGATGCTGATGTGCCTAGGGTAACAGATCCGCTTGTATGAATATCATCATAGATTTCATTAATAGCGTCTAGAATAGAAGTTTTATCTGCTGTTTTAAGATCAGACATTTCTCTTCTAGATCCGCCAGATCCAGCATTACCTGAATTAAATAGATCAGCTTCGATTTCGTTAATCGCACCTTGAATAAATTTGTTTGTTGTATTAAGAGTTGTAAGTGATCCTGAAACTAAAATATCATCTTGTGTATTTTTAATAGCAGTTGTAAGGTCAGCTCCTGTATAACTTGTATCACCGATTTCAGCATCAAGAACTCTGACTGCTCCAGAAAGATCAGTAGAGTTGGCAGCATCGACAGGACCACCAGTTCCAAACACCATGTTACCAATCTGTGATTCGTGTTCGATGATAGCGTCTCTTACATTTTGAGCAGCAGTAGTAAGAGTATAATTTGCGTTTGCGCCTCTTAGTACTGTTTCAATTTCGTTAATAGCAGCAATTATGTTATTAGCATTCGTGCCCATAACATAACCAGTTCTTTGAGTTGTATCATCTCTTAGAACATTTTCTAATTCGTTAATCGCAGAAACTGCATCAGTTGTTACATTAGTATCTAATACTGCATGGTTACCAAGCTCAGTTCTTAGTTCTTCAATTGCTTCTTTAAAGAAGTCAGCAGATAGTCCAGTGAATGATACACCAGTACCATCAACAAAAAGTTCACTATGTAATTCATTAATAGAATCTACAATAGAACTTGTGTCGTCTGTTAATAGATCAGATCTAGTTCGTTTAGTTCCACCCTCGGCGTTAAATAAATCTTCTTCTAATTCATTAATCGCTTCTGTTAAATCTGATGAATTCGTATGAAGAGCAAGATCACCAACTTCGGTATGTAATTGATTAAGTGCACCAGTAATTGTATTTGAACCAGAATCAATAGAAGTAATATTTTCATTACCTATTTGATCCTCGTGTTCTCTTACTGCTGATGTTAGGTTCGAAGCGGATGTTCCTAAATTAGAAGCGGTGACATCACCTACTTCATCGTGTAATTGTTCGAGTGCGCCAGTAATGGTATCATTGTTAGCATCAATATTAGTAATATCAACATTACCAATTTGATCTTCATGTTCTCTGATAGCAGTACTTACAGTAGAAGCAGATGTTCCCATTGCTACAGCCGTAATTGTTCCAAGTTCAGCATCATGTTCATTAATTGCTAGAACTAGGTCATTAGCAGCAGTTGTTAAACTCTCAACCGTACCAATGTCATCTTGTAATTCGTTAATTGCAGCTACAACATCTAATGAGAAAACTTTAATTGCATTTCCCGAAGCAGCCGGAGTATTTAGTTCGATATAAGAACCGTATGTAGAATCAACCGGAACTAAAGCTCCGTGATTAGCACCGGTAATTGTATCAGTAGATCCTAATGCTCTTATTAATGTACCGGCATTAAATGATCCGTTATATGTTTTTACTCTGATTACTCCACCAGAAACAGAATGTAGAGTACCATACCAAGTTGCATTGGCCTCAACAAGTGCCTGTGTGGCTTGAGAATCGCCTTGATAAATTGTAACACCTTCAGTATAATTAGTAAGAGTTGGCGAACCGGATTGAGTAATAGTTGCTCTAATATTTGCTACGTGGAATCCGTTAGCAGTCATATCTTGAGTTAGTTCACTATTATTCTTATATACTCTTACAATACCTACAGGATAAGATTCAGTGACGATTCGAATAACTTTAGCGTGAGCGATAGTGTCTGGAGAACTTGTGCCTACTTTTAAATCTGCAGATATGCTAAATGTTCCTGAGGAATCTCTTACTAAAATTTTACCAATAGAAGCTGATATAATAGTTCCAGACCAAGAAGGCGATCCAGTTGTTCCTTGATAAATAATAGCACCGGCAATATAAGAAGATGCAATTGATGAAACGCCTTCTAAAATAATGTATCCGCCAGTATTATCTACTGTATGCGCCGGACTTACTTCAAATCTTGCGGTCTTAGCCGGAGAAGAAGTATCAGGACCAGCAAATAATGTATCACCAGCACCAGCCGAGTACAGATAAGTTTTATCGGCCATGAGAGCATTGAGTTGCTCATTATCACCTAGATGCAGAGAAATCTCGTTAGACTTTTGCCTAAGAGATTCTAAGGTATCTGTTTTATAAATTCTAGTTTCTTTGTTAGCCATTATTTTCCACCAGTTAGTTTCTGTAACATTTTCTTGATTTCAGCAACATCGCTCTTAAGGTTATTTATATCCTCAGTCTGCTGCTCATCAAGTATTCGTTTATTTTCTGTCGCTTTAATTTGTATTCTTCGTGCGTTATACGCATCGTTGTTAGTATTTATAATCGCAGTGTTGGCAGTATCTCTGACTAAACTCGGATTATTCTCAACTTTTTGTTTCTTAGCAGGCATTCATATTCTCCATTAAGTAGCCGCGATAGCCCTAAAGTCTTTTACAGTAGGAGGCGTTGCAGAGTTTTTAGATTTTAAAATAATTTTAAAGGCCATTGATCCAAAACTACCAGTAGGATCAATTGCATATTTACTTTCTGCATATACGCTATTATCATCATTAGTTGGCAATACATCAGCTGGAGTCGCTGCAATCCAGGCCAGTGAATTAAAGTCAACATCCGATCCAGATGGTAATGTCTTATAATAAAAATCAATGGTTGAACCAGAAGGCCTGTTTGCTGAAAGATAAACATCTATTACGTCGGCTTCTTCTTGCAAATCAATTTTCTTTGTGATATACTTACACAACTCAGAACCACCGTATGCATTGGTTTCTGCAGTAGTATTATTATGACCGATTCTATTTTGAACAGTAGTTACTGATAATCTATTAGCATCTATCGTTGGAGACAAGTGACTCTTAGTCGAAGATAAAACGGCTTTTAATGTAAACGTTTTAGCGCCTCCGCTTTCGTTCGCAGAAGATGATATCACTTTAGGAGTATCAAAGAACTGATTCATATTAGGCAATATCTCAATTATATTATTTGTTGCATATGGAGTTTCTGCTCCGTTAATAGACTTTTGAGAAGTCGAAGTAAGATAAAATCTAATATCAGTATTAGGAACAGTTGTCATTCCAGCAACCAAATGACATAAATCATAGTGCCTATTTTCAGTAGCGGTTATTGATGAACCACCGCCTGCTCCAGTTGAGCTTGCGGTATCACTATTTTTTGCTGTAATAGTATAACTGTCATGTGTGATATTTGCTATGGTATGTGTTCCATTAATATTAGCTGCGGTAATGCCGTTAAACGCAGCCGCACCAGCTATAATAACACTCGAGCCGGTTCCGTGCATTCCGTGATTTCGATGTCTAACCGTCATAACTCCAGAGTTATTAACAGTTGAAATACTATCTGGAAGCAAAGTTTTTACTGGTATAATATCATTCACAAAAGTTACTTCTTTATCTACAGTACCAAACTCAGCTCTCTTAAGAGTAAACTTAAGATCTTTACTTTGATCTGGAGTCCAAGTTGAAGCATTCTGAGAAGTAAAGAACGAACCACCATGTGGCTGTTTATTAATTCTATGAGCTGTATTAGTGACATCAAACCCACCCATTTCAGCGACCCATGCTACATACTCATCGCAATCCGATTGGATAACAATCGCGTATTCTTGGTCTTGCATTAGATATACTGGATTTTCAAATGTAAAGGTTGTCGCACTAGCAGCTGTTGCCGAAACGTTAACACTTCCTGGATATAATTCAACCTCAGTTCCAGGAACAACGTTTTGAGTAGGAGTTCCGTTTTCAGTAGTAACAATACTCACTGCGACTGGAATTTCTACATCATCAGAACCACCTTCGGTTTTAATCTGATATTTAGATTGGAAATATAAATCAATACCAGTTGCAAATATACCACCAGACTTTTCAATTAAAATTGTTTGTGCTAATGGATCTGACCAAGTAGTAGCTTCTCTTCTAAACGTTTCACTAATAACTCGAGAATCGTTTAATCGAGTTGTGTCTAGTCTTGGAACTTTAGTACTAATAACAGTTCTTTCAGTAGATTCAATTGAACCTTGTGCATGAAACATCGTTTCTGCAGATGTGATTTCTGTTTGTGTATCATTTGTAGTAGAATCTGAAAGCCTAAACTCTTTAGTTCCACTTTTAAATTTAACTGAATCGTTCCTAGGAATAATAAATTCACCAGTAATCTGTCCCTTATTATTTGTAGATAATGTACCACCACCGCCTGGGTGAGATGTAACACCAGGGTATTCAACAACAGCAGTTTGATCTGACCATTCTACGTAATTAGCTTCTTTACAATAAGCCGTAACATTAACGTCATTAAAGAATGCATACACTTTAGTATTAGGTTTCATTCTACTTGCTTTAAAGTAAATTTTTCTTGATCTCATGAAAGGTATAAAGTTAACTTCTACAATTCTGTTTCCGGTTTCACGCGTTACAGTGTCAAAGGCAACATCGGTTCTTAAGCCGGTTCTTGATTGGTTTGAAGTTACTGTAGTAGTAGTCAGAGTTGTTTGTCTAGATCTTCTTGGTTCTATACCTCTCCACCATCTTCCAAACCTATCACCAAATACACTATTTCTTCCAGCTCCTCTATTAGTGATCTCAGTTTCTACTTGTCTTCCTGACCAGTTAGTTTCCCACTCGTTCCATACCGTACCTAAAATTCCTTCTTCTCTTGCTCTAGTTACAAACTGATCATACTGTCCATCGTCGTCTATAACAACATCTGGTCTTACATCAGTTTCTTTCCACTCGTCAGACTCCGGAGATAACTGGACTCGTCCTCCCCAGCTAAATACGTTATATGGATTTACGTTAATCGCAACTGAAGCATAAGGCTGAACTGTGTGATCAACGTGTGTATATGGCATTGTCCACAATGATGCAGTCTTTGTAGCAGTATTAGTTACACCTGAAGTTTTAGTTATTAGGTTAACATTTTTAGCCGGACATTCTGGTCTTAATAACCCGTTCTCTTTATCGATTGATTCACTACATTCTTCATGGGCCATATCAGCAACTTGCTGATCTTTAAACGAATCTACTAAAATTCCGTTTTTAAATCTTGTAAGACCCGCACCGTCTACCATATGAACATCAGCTGCTGATTGCTCTAGTAAAGACAGCGAAGTATAGTATTCTAAATTTTTAATTCTTTTATCAAGCTTGCCAATATCTTTCATTGTGTATCTTCTGTTATCCTGTATTTCTGGGATAACGTCAGCCAATGTAAATACATATGGTTTAAGTTTTAACTGATACAGTGTTAAACCGTCTTCTCTATCAGCAGGTGGTTGTGGATATTCTGAAGGAACACCTTTAATAATTTCAAACTCACCATCTCTTTTTATTATTAGCTTATCAACTCTAGGCAAATAGTAATTGATGTCTGCAGTTAATGCATGACCCGGCTTAGGAGCTCCACACAAACTTGCACCAGTACTTGTAAAGTCATTTGCAACATCAGACTTTCTAGATCTAAAATCAATACAGTCTCTTAATTGTAGGTTACCGCTAGTTGCTGAAAATGTAGGAATTTGTGCATAATCTGAAGTAGGATATGAATCGACGCAGAAATAATCTCCCGCACCGTGATCATAATACTTAAATGTTACTACCATATTTCCAGTAGGTAAAGTCGCAGTACCTGCATTCTTAATTATTTTTCCTTCATCATAAAAATTATCACGCTGTCCGTTATCTAATGTAAAGCTATCTTTATGATCTACTGAAGCACTATCTATTATAGAAACAATTTCTATGATATCTGCTTTATCTAAATCATACGAAGCTGCATCTCCATTTGTGACATTTATAGTTTTAGCTAAAGTTGTATTTGTTTTTGTTTTTGGCGCAATAGTCTTTTTAATTGTAGCAATCACATTACATGCAACATTATTACCAACACCAATTCCATTAGAGAATGTAACACCAGTTGTACCATTACCGCCGGCAGTTATATTACCGCTTACATTTGTTTTAACGTCGGCCCCTGTAGGAGCAATAATGATATCGTTAACATCTTCAAACAATCCGACAGCAGTTGTTATAGCCAACGTTCCAGTTCCACTCGTACTTGCCTGAAAAATCCTTTTAATTAAATATGTAGTATCTCTACTTGGATCGGCTAATGTTTTAATAGCAGATTGTGGAAGTTCGAAAACGCTCGTGTTATTACCAACAGCAAATCTAGTACCATCGTTTGCTGGAACAAAGTTACCAACAAAACCATACGTGGACTGAGCTACGTTATCAACAGCGCTGAAGTTTCCGGAAGTCATAACGATATCAAAAAGGTATAATCTGACATGATCAGAAAATGATTCCATGCCACGAACTCTTGCGGTACCAACTGAAGCACCTACGGCTTTCAAAGTAATTGGAGTAAAGTTTTCTAAATCTGGAACTCCTCTTAATCCTGTCTTTGATAACTTAACATAGTTACCAATATTAATTTGCGTATTAGATTCGTTTATAAAACCTGTAGCATCAGCACCTCGAGGCTTATCTACTTCAACATATGTTGTTCCAACTTTATGATTTCTATAACCTTGAACATATGCTGTTGATGGCTCAATACCTAGTGCGATTTTATCTGCGCTACCGCCATCTGATTGTGCATACTTACCAAAGTTATTGTTAGCATTTAAGTGTTCTAAGATTTCTAACTCAAAAGGCTTAACTACGTAATCACCAGATTCGTCATGGGTTCTTTGAGCAAGTCTTAAAGTAAGACCAGTATCTGCAGTCTTATCTGTTTTATCTACAGCAATTTCACCATTGCTTATTGTAACTAAAGTGATATAATCATCAACAGTTCTATTTGCAATATCAATAGGTTCCTTAATTAAGGTTGTTGATATTTGATATCTATTTGCGCCAGGAGCCGAAGTGTTTGGAACACCTTGAGCATTATCAACTAATGTTCCGTCGGTCGAAGAAGTCACTATATTCTCAGCGACTTGTAAACCAATTATATAAGAAGGGTTGTTCGTATACTTATCAAGTATAAGCGTTGAAGCACCAACATACACAAAACATCCAGCAATAAAATATACACCTTCAGCAATAGATACTGCAGATCCCTTTCCTACTGCATTTGAAATGGTTGAAGCGGTATTCGCGCCATCGGTGTTTGTACCACCACCAACCATACCGAATTTTGGAGTATCGGCATTGGAACTAAATACTTCTCCTGCAACAAATTTTTCTACGGTTTGCACAACTTGATTATTTGAATCAAGAGCTCCACCAGACTTTTGATATTTAATATAAAGAGTATCTGCATCAGAGCCAGCCGCTGCAACTACATCTAGAACCAAAGCAGTAACCTGATTACCAGTATTTCCAGTTCCTGTGATTATTTTACCTTTAAAATTTGCTAATCCTGAAGTTGCGCTTGCATAAGCCGTACCGCTATAGGTAAATGATGGCTCTAACTTTATATAATCATACTCAACGTTAAGCGACAATTCTCCATTTACAACTCGTGATCCATCTTTAAAAGCATATTGACCATGTCTATCAATCTGAGCCTGCAACATAGTTTGCATTTGAGTAAGCTCTCTTGCCTGTACCGCATACCCTGGACGAAATAAAATCCTATGATAGTTTTTAGTTTCAACTGTTTCACCACTATAATCTCTAAAGTAGTCATCAAAGTATGGCGTTTTGTTATAAGCTGTTATATTGGTAGTTGTCATATGTTCTCTCTTTTAACTAATATTTATATTAGAATTCAATAATAATTTTTATGTCTTCAATCTGTGATGCTGTTCTGTCAATAGGATTTCTGTTTTCGAGGAAGATAACATCTCCACTATGGATATCAACTTCTGGGTTAATTAAGAATTGTGAACTAGAAGACTTAGGAGTACCTTGTGCTCCAGATGTTGCACCAGCCACCGCAGTTCCTGTAACAAAGTTTCCATAACCTGTTTTTGAATTTTGGTTGTAATACACATAACCGGTTCCTGCATCAACCTCAACGACAAATGCTTGAGCGAGGTTAGCCCCTGTTCCTTGGGTAATTAGTTCATCAACTTGAAAAGCTGATGTAGTTGATTGGAAACTTAAAGCTCCTGTTGCTTTTAAAGTTGTTGCTGTAGAAACTGTAGATGTTCCAAAATTAAACGGATTCTTAACAAGTGTGATTTGTCTAAAGTCATTTCCAACAGTTAAATCACCACCACCAGTTCCATCTAGCAATGTGTTCACAGCAGAAAAGAAACCACCTAGTTCTTTTACAGGGTCAGTTCCATGTCCGTTTTCCGGAGAAATAACTGCTCGAGCTGTGGCATCAGAACCGCCTCCACCAGAGATTACAACGTGTGCTGTTGAATAATCTGTGCCCTTAGCAGTAACGGTAAGACCGGTCACAACTGTACCGGTTCTCACTGCAGTAGCAGTAGCTCCAGTTCCAGCACCAGTAATAAACACTGTTGGGTCAGAACTATATCCAGTACCACCAGCCGTTACTTCGAATCTTTCAATACCTGCAGCTGTACCAGAATCCCTAGAAGCTTTTTGGTTTAGATACTGTGCATAGTCACCTTCAGATAAAGCAGTCTCAGCAGCGTCATCATCAGCAAAGGATTCAACATTAATAGTTTTAACAGGCATGTATGAAGTTGTAAGGAATTTTTCTGCATCAGCGACGGCAACCGTGTACATATATTTCCAAATATAAAGATCAGACTCTGCTGTTGGAGTAGTTAATGTTTGTGTTGGCTCTTGAGTTGAACCAGTTCCAGGAGTGTATATACATTTATATACCTTAAACTCTGAAGTAATAACATAAAAAGCTTTATCAAAGATATCCGGATCGTTAGAATCCCACGCAACATAACTTGTGCCAGTTGTCCAAGTATGTCTAGGAATAACATGCGATACATCTCCAGCAGCTAGCTTCTTCAGTGCAAAGATATTTTCTCTAGCTTCAACTAAAGAATCAATTGTATCGTATGGGGTGAATGGAGTTGTGTCTGTTGTGTCAGAAGTTGAATTAGACCAAGCGTCAGATTTACCGATCGCTACAAACACGCTTGCGCTTGCTATGTCTTCTTTGAAATTTTCTGCATTCAACGTTCTGAATTTAGAAGTTACTATTGCCGTCATTTTTATTTCCTATTAATTTGTGTGAATAAAAGAATTCACGTTATATTTATTTATATCACTTATAGAAGTACTTTGTAATTCTACACTACCTAATATCTCTAAAGTTTCGTTAAAATCGTAAAGCATATTATTTTCTAATATGTTAGTTTTTTGACTATAGTAGTCATTTGATTGGATGGTCCTATATCCTGCAGGAACTACTGTTACATCATAACCTCCCATAGCTTTATCACTGGTAGGAGTAGTCTCGGTTACAGTCCAATTTTGTCCAGAAGTTAATACACCTTTCTGTAAAAGATTACCATTATATAATTGTCTTCCTCTTACAGATGGGTTGGTTTGTACTGGATTTGTTACTTTATTAAATACTGGATCTACGTCAGTATGGTTTAACTCCAATATTCTAGTAATTTTATCTGACTTAACCCTAGCTTCATTTTTAGCCCTAGAAGCAATATACACTTGAGGTATTATCACATATCCAAAACCTGGATTAGTGATTGAAGCTGATGCAATTTCTGATGGAACTAACTGAACTCTTGCGGTTGCATTACCAACAATTGCTATATTAGGAACCTCAGTAAATCCAGATCCAGGATTAACAACATCTATATGTGACACTTTACCGTGTTCAATATAAGATATTGCTGTAGCATTAGAACCGCCACCTCCAGTTATTGATACTGCAGGTGGAGATGTATATCCGGATCCGCTATTGATAACTTCAATACGATGTACTGAAGTAGCTTGAAGAATATATTTGCCGGTTGCAGTAACATTAGTAGATAAAGGTACACCAAGATTATCAACTGAAGTAGGAGCATCAAAGCTAATTAACGGAGGCGTTGAATATTTCTTAGTAGTGTCTGGTGTAACTGTAATATTCGCAATCTTAGATAAGTTTGGATTTGCAGCTACATTGGCAAAGGCTGATGAATAGTTTGCGCCAGTAGCAGTAACAGTTGCACTATTAATTTTTCCATCTGAATCTATAGTACAAGTGACAGTAGCTTGAGTTATTGTTTGACCTGTAGTAGCAACACCGTTAACCACAACTGTTGGTGCAGATGTATACCCGAACCCAGCCTCAGCAATTTCAACTGCAGTAACTTTACCGGCGTTACTTCCGGATTGCGGAACAGTTAAAGATAATCTTCCAGATTTATGAACATCAACACTAGTAGCCGGTAAAAACAATGAAGCGAACATTTCAACAATTAAAGGAATATCCTCAAGTCCAATAACACCAGGCTGTAAATCTGGCATAGACGAATATGTAAATCTGTTTGTTCTTCCATAACCAAAGAAACTTTCTCCAGTTAATTGATTGTGCTTAGGCCCACCGACGTATCTTAGTTCTCTTAAAAGTTTTTGATCATCTCCTAACTCATCACGAGTTAAGAACAATTGGATTAGGATCTCAGCAAAATATTTAAATCCAGCTGGATGTACAAGTCTATTATAGAAATAATCCCATGATGACAAGTTTTGACCTGTACGTATTAAATAAGAAAACTTTTGATATCTTAAACTGTCTTGAACTTTAATTGTATCTGATAAGAAACCTTTTTTATCTAAATAGATACCTCCTTTAGGAAGAGCTGGATTTACTTCCCAGTTTCCGGAAGAAGGAATGAGTGTACTATCCCACGGATATTCAACCTCAACTTCGTCATCAAATAATAACCTAAAAAATACTTCAATAGAATCTGACGAACCACGGATTTTATAATAATCTGTAATTGCTTTATACAAGTTTCTTTTATTAACTTGGATAGAACGTGGAACAACAGCCGCAATTTCTTTTTGGATTAATTCCAAATAAGCTGCGGCTGTGCTATCGATATCCATAGACTCTTCAATTGTATTAAGAGCATATGAAGCACCAGGGCCAGCCCAATATTTTATTGGGGTAGTAAGAGTTGCTGTCTGTGTATTGTAATTGACATAACCACTACTAGTCGGATGTCCGAAACTAACAGTAAAAGTTTTACCAATATCAGATGTTGATTGCGATAGAGAACCAGGCAAATTATTGCCATTGGTTATATTAACATTAGATGCAGTAAGCACATATGTTACAATATCTCCATCACTATCAGTTAAAGTTAGTGTGGAGTTAGCTCCATCATCATCTGTAAAAAAGTGATCGTTTTCATTTCTTGGATCACTAACTCTAAAAACTGCTTTATTATCTAACACAACATCAGTGTATGTTTCTGTCTGTTGATATACGAACTCTTCTAAGTTCATAAATTTATAATAAGCTTCTAATAATAATTGTAATCCACCCGAGTTTTCTAATATCTCAGATGGGATTAGTTCTTCTGTTCTTAGATTTTCTTTGGTCTTACTTTTAGAAGACGCAACAGATTGAATATATCCAGGTGAGGATATATCTGAAGAGAAGAGTGTATTATTTGTTTTATGAGTTCCAGCCATCTTATCTTAGCCTTGCGGTCGTTGAATAATCTATTGTACCAGAAGATCCTGCCACTGATATTGTATCAACGCTTGGAGTAATCTGAACTCTTAAAGGATCAATTGCAATAAGCTGATCTCTCTTTGGAGCAAGGTCTAATGAGTTAGGTACAACTGTAATTCTAATTGTATCTACAGAATCATTATCAGGTATAAAGTTGTTTAATGCAATTGTTCCACTCTGAACATCAATAGTTCCAGCATTGTTAATCACTGTAACATTTTCTCCATTCACGACTTTATAAACCATAACCTGTCTATTAGTAGATCCTGTAATTGGAATATCACCAAAGTAAACTTCTTCTCCAGCATATTTCCACATTGTTGAAGTAATAATAAAGTTAGTAGAAGAACCTGAACTAAAGAATGGTGATGTGAATTGTAAATTAAAGTTATTATCTTTATTTGATGCAGCCTTATTAGGAGTAATCGTCATAAACATATATGGACGTACGTTACTATTCTGTATAGAAGGATCTGCATTATCAATCGCTTTAAGTAATTGTGAGTGTCTAAATACACCATCAAATTTATTAAGCTCGTTGAAATTGTAATCTGAAACTGTGTCTCTTACAACAGCAGTTAATTCGACCGGAGATCTATCAGTTAAGTTAGGATTATATTTAAATGATACGTCGAGATCAAGATATGTAAAGTTAGGATCAACAATCACAGGAGTAATAGATACAACGCTTTTACCCTTTAATATGCTGCTCATAATCTCTGTTTTTTCTGTTGCAGTTAAAGTCTCGTTCACAAGAGGTTTAATAGAAATATAAATTGAACCATAATCAGGCGGATCATTATCTTCACCACCCCATGTTGAGATCGAATTAATATTAGTAAATTCTTTCTGAATAATTGCTCTATAGTCATCGGATGTTACTGCTCTATTCTGAGAAGTAAAAGTAAGAGGAGCATTAAATCGAATTGATTCGTTTGTTTCTTTGACTGTACCACCGTCTGATTTTGACAATGTTGTAATAGCAATATTACTATATCCGCCAATGTTATCGACCATAGTAAATAAGTTTGCGCCATTTGAATCAGGACCATTAGTAAATAGATAGTCAAGTGTAACGATATTATTGTTCAGTGGTTTCTTACCAGTTACACCATCTCCAAAATATACTTCAAAATATTCATTTGAGTTTTCTTGTAGATAATATACACGGCTAGATGAGTCAACATTAATCAGTGATTCAAACTTAGTATAGTTATCGTACGACGTAGATAATTCATTTGCCTGTACAAGAACTCTTAATGTGGAAGTGTCAGCATCATCATCTGATATCTGATACTTCTGATTTTCTATATCGTTGTCTACTCTGTATAAAAGCTTCTTTCTTGTTCCTTCTGCAATTGTTACATTCGAAAATATATATTTGTTGGCAACGGTTTCTCCAAGTACTGCTGACTGTTCATTAAGTACGATGTATCGATAGTTTCTACCATCAACTTGAGTAGTTAGCTTTGTTCCTCTAGTAAGAGTTAACGATGCAGGTTTATTACCTTGCTCATTAGTGACATCAACAGTAATTGTAACCCGGGCTCTTGGTGCTAAGACTGATCTTGGTACATAACCTAATAGCTTTGCACGTGATACAATGTTACCACGGATTTGTGCAGAATCTAAGAATGCTTCGTTAAGGGCAAAGTGAGCAGCCATCGCATTATAGTGTGTGTTATATGCCAGCACATCCAAGAGTGAAGATAAACCTGATCCTTCAAAATCGTGACTACTGAACTCGGTCTGAGTCTTTAGATAGTTCTTTAGATTCTTTTTGATCTGATCGAAATCAAGTTCGGTTACATTTAAATTAGTTGCCATAGTATTTTACCTTAAACGTCTTAATACGATTTCTACGTCATCTGTAGCATCGAATTCTTTTATTCTAAATTTTACAAGTATTCTATAAGAGTTATTATCTGGTTCATCTACTATATTGACAAAGACAATATCAACTCTTTGTTCACCAGCCTTTATGGCTCTTATAATATTCTTGCGTAATGTTTGTTTTGTAATCGCATCAGCCGGTTCGAAAAGCAATGCTCTTAGATTTGCTCCAACTCCCAGGTTAAATGGCTTCTCATAAAAATTAGTTACGAGCAAATTACGTACTGCATATCTTATTGCCTGATCATCCTTAAGAGGAATAATATCTTTACGAATCGGATGGAGTGCCAGATTTAAATCAAGGTCAGTCCATTGCTTGAGACGTGACGATGTAGAAGCTTTCCTGGTATCCCCTATAACTGATTTATCTGATAAAATTTGTGTAGACATACTAGTATTTATACTCCTTATCCGATTGTTTTGTTGCCATCTGCGTCATATGTGACTGTTGTAGATCCACCATATGGTACAGAAGTCATGGTTGTTGCCGGACTTGGAGACGATGCTCCACCAGTTCCAGGAACTTCTTCGTGTTTATGTGTTGCCAGTGTCGGTGCGTTACCCGCATCAGTCGATACATCACCCACAGAATGAGTAGTACTCGAAACATTTAATGTACCAGTGATCGATGTGTTACCGACGATATTCACAGTCTGGTTAGAGGACGACATATTAATCGTACCATCGGCCTCCATTCTCAGGAAGCTCCCGGACGTATGCTTGATATGGATACGTTCTGAGCCGGAGGTATTGTCGATCTCCACAAGATGGCCGGCTTCGGTTTTGTGTACCTTATTGGTAGGAGGGTTGAGTTGTGCCTCTGTTGGTATGTCAATCGTCCCATCCGTAGAGGATGCGATCGACCCCAGTATAATGGCATCCTGCGCACTTGGACCGTCACGGAAGAAACCCACGACCCAGGACCCGACCATCAGCTCATGGTTAGAGCCAAACCCTTTAAAGGAAGAGGAGGTATTCGGCATCATGACAGTCGACCAGTTCAGATGCGATTTATCTATGGTCTCATCATAGAAACCATATGGCATCACCTTCACTCTATTGGATAAGAGAGGGTCGTCAATATCAACAACTGATCCAATGAACCAGGTGAACTGACTACCTATAAATTGATCTAAGTTTTTCATCGCGGCCTCCACACCAGATTTTTACCCGGGAAAATTTTTTGAGGGCATATGTTTGAAAATAAATCCGGCATTATCTATCTCTCTTCTCTATTGTATCAAGTGACTCTATATAGGAGTCTTTCTTCAATAACACTTCCATGATATACTCATCCTCAAATTTATGGTTAATAGAGGTAACAAGGTATTTACCTGATAGGTATTTGTCTTTACCACGTTCACTCTCTGCATTATCAACAGACTTCATTACATTACAAGTAATCACCATACCGACGGAGAGTTTAAAGTCACCGTATATATTAATGGTCAATACCGTACCATCCATGTTTTCTATATAGGCATTGGCCGTAAGCAAATCGGTATCATTTGGTGCATGGTAGTTAGACCCACCGCTGACAGCTGAGGTGTTCAAACTCACATAAAAGTTAGTCGAATCGCGGTGCTCCTGTATGGCCCTGTCGTTTAGCTTCAGCCCAGTAGGTAGCACGCCGTTCTTATTCAGCATAAGGTCCTTACCATACTCATACGTAGTCTTCTCATATGTCTTGGTAGCAATGTCAAGAGTGTGTAGCGTACTACTGTAGGCACCATTCGCCGCATCGATATACTTCGACATGTTTAAATCGGTTGCAATCTTAAGTATCTTATTCTTTAATTGCTTTATATTCTCCTCAGAACCAACCGTTGTATTCATAAAAGGACTGTGCATATACTCGTTATGACTCTCCTTATTGATCATATTCTCATAGGAATCAAAGTGAATACCCTGGCCGAGTGTCTCATAGAAGAAGAAAGGACTTCCGTTGTCATAAGATCTCCTTGTTAACCAGTTAATTAGATACATTGGTCGCATCCGTGGGTATATACCTTTAATAGTTTGTTTAGTTTCTGTATTGATTGATAGTTCTTCTGGGTCGATTGCTAATACATCTGTACATATATTCTGTATTAACTGTCCTGGTACGTTATCAAAAGGTTTAGATATGGTGTGTAACTGGCTCATATACGCATGCTCAGAGATACATTTGAGTACATATGTCTGTGTGCCTGGCTTTAATTTGGCATACGACGATACCTCTGATATCCTAAACGAATGACTGTACTTGTCCGATTGGCCGTCTGCTAGCCTTCGTGTTATCAGTAGGTCCAGTACCTCTCCACTCACGACTTTTAGTTTTTCGAGCACATTTGCAGCATCCAGTATATTGATGTCACATTGCAATGAACCTGCATAGATACTCTCACGTATACTGATTTGTGCACACAGGTCTGTTATATCTCGCACTTCTCCATTACTGGCAGTGAGTATTACCTCTGCCAGGTTATATGATGATGGTATCAGTGCCTCAGATCCATTGGCCAGCTTACTATTGACTCTACTCATTGTTTATGATTGCCTCATATTTGTCTGCGAACTGTGTGATATACTTAGGATCTATCACTCTGATCTTTGATCTTGCCTCATTTGTATCGAATAGGTATGATCTATTGGTTCTAAATGATAACTCTCCGGTTGGCTCTCCTCCAGATATGAATATTCCGTTTGATACGACTCTTTTGGCCGGATCATCTGTACGGTAATATGAATGAGGGGCATCCAGGTACTTATAGACGTCATATGTGTTGACACTATCCTCTGATTTGTTACCTGTTACACCTTCTGTTGCGTTTGATGGGCCTGGGGCGGAGGATCCAAGGAATGTTCCTACTACATCTTGCAAGACTAACTGATTCATATCAGAATTCTTCTTAATTAATATACCGGTTGCACCGCTGGTTGTACCTGTAATGGTCTCTCCTAACTGGAATCTACCTGATAGACTGTTGGGATATGAGGATATGACCCCAATATCGCCGGTCTCATCCACACTTGGGTTAGTCGTGATCACGGTTCCGGCGAATTCCTCATCCATATAGTCATGAAGCTTCTCTTGGCTCATAGGCCAGGCGGCAAGACCATCATGCAGGAAGTCATTAATGACGAAGAATGTCCAGTAATACTGTGTTGTGCCATATAGGCGTTGTGATACGATGTCTGGCCTCTCGCCATTCTTGACACTATAGAAGGAATATGCATTGAGATCATCTAGATATGCATCCAATGGGCGTGCTGACCTATAGATATCGACAACCTTTTGCAAGATACCATTGCGATCGAAGTCATAGTTTAACTGTGGAAATTGTCTGAAGTAACCCATATTATTATCCTCCTCCTAATTCAGCGGCACGATCAATAGAGGTATTTTGAAGATCGGCAGTATATTCTGCAGCCTCACCGGGAGTATCTGCAACTGCTCCAACTACATGACCTGCATCGTCGTAACCATCCTTATATACAAGATCTTCACCATATAGATCGTCCCTTGTGATTGAACGTACCTCTTGGAAGGTCATTGATAGGTCTATTTCGGTCGGTGCAGCACCCAATACACCATCATTTTCATGGAATGCATTGCCTGTTGCGTTATAATTTGCGCCCATACCAGTGAGATATGTGTCAATGATACGTGGCATGTATTTGTTTGGCTTACCACCTGACATGAATTCGATACGAAACGTAGGCGGATACTCTAGTGAACCTGTACCTCTTTCTTTTGGATACATGTATTTGCGAAATGCATTCTCTATCTTATGGGCAGTTAATGATTCTTCTTTTGATGTTGGTACTAGCTTAAATGCGAATTCGAATGATCTGACATTGACTCCTTCGAACGTTGTGGCAGTATATGGATTGACTACAAGGCCTGATTTGAGCTCGAATGCTGTTGCAACACCGCCGGCTGCACCACCTCCTGCCTTGAATTTACTCGTTAACTTGGCAACAAGGTCTGATCCTGTCTTTGATTTAGTACCACCCGTACCTGCTCTACCACCAAGTCTTTTATCTGCTGCAAGAGCGCCGATTGAACCAAGTTCTGAGCTACCATAGTTCATGCTATCGTTTGATGCCATACCTATTGGAATGAATAGATGGATGTCTGTAAATTCTCCCATTTCACCTCTCACCATAGAGAAAGACACGTGAGGAAAGCCTTCTTCTGATACTTTTGACCTCAGAGTCTCTGGGAACGTTAATATTGTGTGTGACATATGCCTTTTTACCTTTATAAATAGTAATACATTTAATAACTATAGATCTATTTATATGGCTTACAAAGGTA
>Ga0206131_10002110_pt1 | contig 24550 bp, 16 predicted proteins | sample Helgoland_Spring_FD_148636 | JGI IMG/M metagenome (GOLD analysis project Ga0206131, IMG submission 148636) | Pelagic subsurface seawater microbial communities from Kabeltonne, Helgoland, North Sea - Helgoland_Spring_Bloom_20160517_1 | ecosystem: Environmental > Aquatic > Marine > Epipelagic ...
CTATTAATGCATTTTCTTTTTTCCATGCTAGTTTACAGAATTCATTATCACCACTGATACCTACAACGTTAGCATGTTCTGCTAAAACGTCCATACCAGCAATCTCTGTTGGGCAAACAAAAGTAAAGTCTTTGGGATAGAAATAAACTACAGACCAATCTTTTTTATGTGGGGTGTAACTTTCATGTATGTCTACTTGGACAAACTCGTTGTTTTCATCAATTCCAGGCAATGAGAATGCCGGAAATTTATCGCCTACTGTTTTCAATATACTCTCCTGATAAATGTTATTGTACAGTATTTAATTGAGTTTTAAGTGGTAGATATTTTTTTGATTTTCCAAACGTCTTCTCCAGAAAAAGGATTCTCTGTAGAAAGTGATGCAGTAAACTTATATGTACCTGCTTTAGACAATTTAAAGAAACTACTCCACTTCCAAGGAGGGGCACCATCTTTTAAATATAATGTTTTATCTGTAGAAGATATCTTGTTGTCGATCACAACTGTAACTTGTTTGTCTTCATCTAAATGTATTTCGAACGACACATCATCTGGTAAATGATCTTTATCGATACTAACGATATCTTTTAATGTTTGGTCAGGTTTAATATCAACTGCATTTAATTCAGCATGAATTTTGAATGAAGGCACAAAGCCAGTATTATGAGTTACTGGTCTAGGTCGATAATCATCTGCTTGTGTTGGGTTCTTGTCAAAGTCTACTAATGCATCACTGAACTTAGTAAGCAACAAAGCATCTTCATCTAGCATAACATCTTGTACAGGGTTTCTTGCTTGATCTTCTACTTCGCCTGTTACAAGATCAAAGTGTGAGTTCCATACATGTACGTCACAATGTAATCGATCAGGTATACTAATGGCATCGTCTTTAAAGAACTTATGTTTTGCACAGTTCTTCCAAACTGTATATTGTCCTTCGTCAAACAATGATTCTCCTACTAATTCACTAACCAAAACATCAATCGATTGTTCTGGTATCATGTCTATGATTTGTTCGTTAGGGAATCTTCCAGTGATTACTTTGAATTTAGATTGATCGTAACAACTTTCTAGTGCGAATTGTGCTACTTTAGCAGATTGTTCTATTTGTTCTACTGCATAAACGAATTTAGCACCATGTTCTAGTGCATATGCCGCAAGTAATCCAGTGCCTGAACCTACATCAAGTACTACTTTGCCCTTAACATGTTTCTTTAATGCGTCATAAAAGAACTGATTTCTTAACTTATCGTTAAGCATTGTGACATATAGACCGAAAATTCGTTGATTTAACTCTATCATGTTGTATTTAATCGGTATTTTTTCTGAAAAATAATTATTAGGCATATATACTTATAGATGTCACAAAAAAGACACACAAACGACACATAATGTCTCACTAGGAAACGCAATGAAAAAACTTTACAAACAATTTCACAAAATTATGAAGTCCGGAAGGCTTCACAAAATATGGAAAGTTATAGAAAATTAAGATAACACCAATTCTTTATTGATCTTATCATAGAAATAGTCTGCTACCATTTGATTGGTCATTTTACTATTATGCCTATAGTCTCTATTACGATAGAAGTATGACTGGCACTTGGGATAAAGTTTCTGCATAAAGAAATATCTATCTACATCACTCAACATATTATCCAAATTATTCTTCGCACATAATTCTTGGTACACAGCATCTAACGATGGCCACTTAGGCGTAGCAAACTGAGAATAATCTTTGTGTACTAAAACTTTAAAAATATCATAAGGTATATCTGCATACTTGAATGGTACGTCTTTCATATATGCATGAGCATCTGGAAAATGTCTTAATAAGATTTTCGACATATCTGCTTGCCAACACCAAGGGGGAATGAAAGCAATCTCTGAACCCATTGGCCATTCATATGATTTAAGAATATGTATCTTTTGTTCAGTAGTGTTAGCATCAGCCATTTGATCTGCTGTTGCACCACCATGTAAGTTGAATAAACAAAATGTATGTTGTACGTCAAAGTACTTTCTCATTTTGTCTACGATAAGATGATATGATTCAGGCCCTAAACCATCAACACCACCGTTAAGAACAGGAATATCTTTACCCACTCTTTCTTGTAATAGACTAGGCCAACTATGTTCTAGTGGACCACCTACATTCATAGTAAAACTATCACCGATTGCTAATATAATCTTTGCTTTCTTGCCGTCTACGTTTAATGCTTCGTAGTCATAATCAGCACGAAATCCCCATGAATTAAAAGTGTATTGAAAGTCTTGTATAGGATACAGTTGCATGTATGTGCTGTACCATGGCATCTTTGTAAACATCAAGTCTGATGCACATCGGTCAACTGTTTTGTTTCTGTACTGGAGTAGTTGTCTCCAAAGTTTTTTTGGCAAACCGAATCCTTTAGGGCTTATGTCCATCTACGTTTTGCTCTCTATCTCTTGCGTTAGATTCTTCATTCTGTACTTTAATGTCTTCATTATCGCTAATCGTTGTTCTTTTGTGTATGAGAGCCACCCTGCGATTTCGTTGCTGGTTCGACCGCAACCTTTGCATGTGCCTGCGTTTGTTATTTGACATTGTTTAATGCAAGGTGATTCAATTTTCATCCTTTATTTGTTTACTACGAAAATCATTTACTGCGGCTTTAATGGCATCCTCTGCTAATACCGAACAGTGGATCTTGACCGGCGGGAGTGCGAGTTCTTCCGCGAGTTCAGTGTTTCTAATTGTTTCTGCTTGGTCGATGTGGATACCTTTGACCCATTCTGTGAGGAGACTACTTGAAGCAATTGCAGACCCGCACCCATACGTTTTAAACTTAGCATCTTCTATGACTCCCTCGTCATTAACTTTAATTTGCAACCGCATGACATCGCCACAAGCGGGTGCGCCAACCATTCCCGTACCTACGTTGACATCCTTGTCGTCCATCTTCCCTACATTTCTAGGGTTCTCGTAATGATCTAATACCTTTGTACTATAAGCCATTAGTATCAACTCTTGTCGATACTACGTTATTCATCGTCTTGCCCATGCTAGACTCCTTTGTCTACTTCTATTTAGTCTTCGGCTTCTTCTTTGTTTTCTCTTCTGAGAATAGATTAATTTGTTCCCATGGTAAATATTCCTTACCAAAGTGACCATAGTTTGTAGTGCCAGAATAGATAGGAGAGAATAAATCAAATCTATCAATAATGCCTTTAGGCGATAAATCTACATTCTCTGTAATCCATTTAGTCAAGTCTCTACTGTCTCTGTCACTTTCTACATAGACACTAGTAGGTTGCTCTACACCAATTGCATAACTTAATTGAATTGTTGCCCAGTCTGCTTTACCTGCGGCTACAATATTTTTAGCAAGGTAACGAGACATGTAAGCCGCACTTCTATCTACTTTAGAAGGATCTTTTCCAGAGAATGCTCCGCCACCATGAGGTGCTAATCCACCATATGTATCTACAATAATCTTACGACCAGTTAATCCAGTATCTCCATCAGGACCACCGACAACAAATCTGCCTGTTGGATTGATTAAGAATTCTGTTTTATCATCTAAGAGTGCTTCTGGGATTACTTGTACGATAATTTCTCTTATAGTAGATCGTACAGTATCTATGTCAACTGATTCGGAATGCTGTGTTGAACAAACAACTTTTGCTATTCTTTTAACTGTACTATCATCATTGTATTCTACTGTTACCTGTGACTTAGAGTCAGGCTCTAACCAAGGAACAAGGTTTTGTTTTCTTACACTAGTCAATGCTTCTGTAATTCTATGTGAATAGTATAGAGGGGTAGGCATATATGTGTCTGTTTGATTACATGCATAACCGAACATCAAGCCTTGATCTCCTGCACCAAACTGATCTGTACCTAAAGCAATATCAGGACTTTGTCCATGCATTAAGTTAGTAACTTGTAAGTCTTTCCAATGGAATCCTGATTGCTCATAGCCAATATTCTTAACTACTCTGCGTACAAGATATTCAACATCTAAATTATCTAAATGTCCTTTGTATTCTCCAGCGACTATAACTTGATTTGTAGTCACCATTGTTTCACATGCACATCTTAAAGATGTGTCTCTATATTGCATAAAAGAATCTAGGACTGCATCACTGATAGCGTCTGCTACTTTGTCTGGATGCCCTTCAGATACACTCTCACTCGTAAAAAAATAACTCATTTTTGTGTGGATACTCCTTATAATAGTATATTGTATACTCTTATTTAGATGATGTCAAGGGGTAAAATAAAAAAGTTTTAGATGAGGTCCCAGCAATCACAGTTGCATAGAATGACTTGTTCAATCGCATCATCGACTGATATGCCGGCTGGTTGTAGAACACCGCCAGTATAGTTTGGATTTAAATTAATTGTCTGTTGACTTTTAGGTATGACATCACGTATTATAACAGGGTTAGTAATGGTACCATTATTGCCGCCGTTGCCATCGATGCCAGAGCCACCAAATGGTCCGCTTTCGTTACCAGTACCACCAGTACCGCCTCCACCAGGAGGAGAAGTTTCGCCACCTCCATTAATAGGGCCGCCATTACCGGAGCCACCCTGACCACCGCCGCCACCACTGCTATCACCTGGATCACCTGGATCACCTGGATTGTTTGGATCAACTACTAGAGTTGGGTCATTGCCGTCATTAAACACTTGTGGTATGACAGGTGCGACATCTTGCAGAATAGGTGTGTAGTCTCCATATGGTACTAGATCAACTACTGGGAAGAAGTAAGGAGAAGAATAGTATCCTTGTGGCTGTGGATATACTGGACCACTGGGTCCTGGGTTATTAGGGAATGCAGGGTTAGTAAATACTAAGTCATCAAACTGACGTGGTATGCCTTCAGTTGCAGGTTCTATTGTGCCGTTAGTTGTTATAATTGTTTGATCTTCACCAGACATCTTATCAGAAAGATTATTACTTAATGGGATACCACAGTTTGCTAATCTCTTTTGATTACGTTCTTGTCTCATCATTGCAATTGCTGACTGTCCAACTGCACAGTTTCTATCAACAATCGCTTCGATTGTTTGTGCCGACATATGAGGACGTGTATCTTGTGATAATGTAGGAATAGAATCAACAAATGTAACGACTGTTCCACTAGAACTTACGAATGGACTTCTTGGGACTTCAACTGGATTGATAGAAATGTATCTAGTACGTTGTTCTACTTTAAGTTGTCTACCTAAAACGTCCCAAGCAACGTTTAAATTCTCTACGCCTAGAGGATATGCTACTTCAGGATCGACAATGTTTGGAATCTCATCATTTGCTTGATCAATATAATCTTGTATAACTGTATTATAATTAAAACTTGATCCGAATGCCGAGTTAGTTCCATTTGTTGCATACTTGTCATAAGTTCCTGTAGGGGGATATTCTGGCTCAGCCACTATGTCTGTATTAGCAACTGGTGCATTATAACCTGGATTAGAGTCTTGTGGACTTGAGATTCCACTAAAGCCCGGGGGCGGTCCGTCTGGTGCGCCTTGTGTTGCAGGGATAGGTGACGGTGTACTAGCCCATTGTGTAAACGAACCGCCTGACGTAGATGCGCCTTGTATCCTTCCAAAGCCTCCACGTATTAACGTGCCTCCACTAGTGCCAGTTGCTGAATCATTTCTGCCAATACCACTTATTGTTACACTTGTGCCGTCTGAACTATAACTTCCATAATTAATACTACATATTGGGTCAGGTGCTCCTCCTCTTCCATATCCTCCACCATCGCCTGTTAACACATCTTCACTTTTAACTTTATATTGACCAAAGAATGTAGCAACTGTCCATTGATCCATTGTCTTAACACTATTGTCATTATACTCTAAGTATGGGAAAGGATCATAATCCGGGTCAGTCGGAACTGGTTGATAATCTGGGTTTGCTGGGTTTGCATATTTTGGTGTATTCAGTACACACTGATATTCTAATGAAATATCAATAGCAGGCGCTTCCCAAGTAACTGCTAGATATAACTGTTGATATATTTTAGCAAGAATAGATTCAGCAGGAGCTTGTGACGCACCTGTTCTATTAATGTTGTTAAAGATCAGTTGCCACGCATAAGGCAATCCTGACATACACCCAAAGAAATCTGAAAAAGTAAATGTACCTGCATAACCACTACCTAGTGCTAATTGCTTTGGCACTTCTGCTTGAAGTTCTTTGTTAATAGGTTTTGCTAGATCATCGTCAGTTGAGCCTGTGCCATCTGCACCATCGCCGTTGTTTTCATTGATTTCTAATCCTTTAAAACAAACAACTTTAGAAGGATCTAATTGTTCAATGTTTGTAACTTGTAACATTGAATATCTAAATGCTCCTGCCGCCAGTCCTATTGCTTGAGGTACGCATCCTCTTAAATAAGAATCATATCCTTCAGGTGGAATTATAAAAGGATTATCTATGATATCATCTCTGATTGGAGGCTGTCCTTCACAAACAATAGTTCCGATTCTGTTTTGAATAGCAGTATCATTTAATGATGCATTGACTGTTCCCTCATCGTATATCAAGTAGTATGTTTTACTATTAGTTGGTAAGCCTAGTTGATTGTTGTATAGTGGAACTGTCATGCTAGGATACGAGTTTGGAAACAAACGTTTTATATCTAAACAGTCTGCGAGAGTTCTAAGTAGTCCAGGTTGATCGCCCGATGGCGAGTCGGAAATTCTGTCACCAAGCAGATTGGGTGCTAAAGGAGCAATACAGTTTCTTAAGTTTCCTGCAAACACTAGTAAGAACGCACCGTATATTTGTCTCTCTTGTCCTACTGTTACAAAATCAGCAGTGCCTGATGATATTTTAGCAATTTGGTTAGCAGTAAGTCCTGCCGCGGCAAGTGATAAGTTTAAGTCTTCTGTCATTCCACCGCCTTTATACAGTTGCTGTAGCAATGTAGAAGGGAATCCAAATCTATCTAATCGTTTAGGATCGAACAGTTTACCTAAATTTTCTAAATCATTACCAAATGCTTGTAGTGATAAATTGACTCCTGCAAGATCAGCAGTAATCAAGTCATTCATATTACTAAAGGATCCTTCTCCGAACGTCTGTGCGTCTTCAGAAGCATATATAGGAGCATTCTGTCCTTCTATATATCCTTGTGCTTGTAAGAAAGAACTACAAAAATCTTGGTAGTCAACTGCTGTTGTTGGTGACTTGCCGTGCCAGTTAAATTCGTTCCATGCTTGTAGTGCATGAAGTCTTATATAACCCCATTGAGTTACACCTACGTTAGGATCAGTGACATCGTTGTACGGATCCCACCATGTAGCATTCTGTTGTTGATCTTCGTCACCGGCTTCAGAATAGCCTGCATTAGCAGGGCCTTTGGTTCCGCCATACTCGTTTGCTTTATCTGTCCATACTCCAGAAGGATCTTCTATTTTGTATGTGGGTGGCATTGAGTTGCCTAGTGCATAGCATTCGTTATTGTTGCCACTGATTGATATGAGATTTTTATAAGTAGCATTAGAAATGCTACCACCGATAAACAAGTTGTTATAAGCAGAGTTGATAGACCACGTTAACATACGAAGTACAGTATTAGTAACTAGTCTTCCAGGATAATAAGATGCATTCGTTTTACTTGCACCCATATAGAGTTCAGCATGTTTATTAATCTGCAAACATTTATTTTGCAGAATTCCGCCTAATACGTTTTGACCTAGTGGACTTTGTTTTCCTGAATCTGCCATTATAGTTCTCTAAGGCACAAAGACATCTGGACTACCATCTTTGATCTTGTGACCACATGAGTTCCCAGAACCTACTCTGAGTACAGGTTCGCCTTCTGCGAATACTGTTGGGCTACCTTCTGTAGTCTTGGCCGCTTTGTGTGGCATCTTATCTGGTTTGGGTTTGTGTGGAGTTATTTCACTGACATGTAAGCCTACTTTTAAGCCATTGGCAAACACAGTTCCGGCGCCTTTTTTGATAGCACCGCCTGCATCGTTTTTGTCATCTTTGCGGCTTAGTTTAGCCATGTAGTTTTATCCTAATACTATTTTCTTGTCTGGTACTTTTATACCTGTTGTTGCTTCTCTGTACTTGTCTCTGATTGAAGTCTCAGTTTCAGCAAAGAGTGAAACACTACTAGTATTTAGTGTTACGGATAACTGCGGATCGTTGGTGAACATACTTGGGATAAGTCCCATGCCCTGAGGGCCTGGAGCACAAGAAACAGGATGTTCGATAATAAAATTGTATTGATCTGTATCAAGTACTTTCGCAATCAACTCTTCGCCACTGTTTAGTTTAAATGTATAAACTGTATTCTTTTTTGCTTCTGCTATATTCATCTTATCCCTCTAATTTTGTTTTAAGTTCAGTAAACCCACCAACATATGCTTCATCTAAAAAGATTTGCGGAGCAGTACGAGCATTAGGTACAACTTCTAACAAGTCTTGTAGTGTGTAACCTGCTCCAATTTTCTTTACTTCTGTTTCAATTCCCTGTGCGTCTAGCAATTTAATTGCTTGGTCACAATATGTGCAATTGTCTTTACTCCATACTACTGCTTTCATCATTTCTCCTGTGTGTGATGTTTAATTTTATTACTGTATTTAATGCGATTATAGGCGATCAAATAATAATTATGCTAGTTCAGGTAGATCGTCATAATCAAGTGATTCTGACATAACACCAATAACATAATTAGTTGATTCGTTTTCTTGTAATGCTGTTTGCTTTTTGCTAGTATCACTATGCTTGTTAAACCAAGGGATAGGACTTACTTTTGGAGCAGGCTCATTATATTTGATACCAATCGTTTTGAGTGATTCTAATGCTGTGTAGTCTACAAACTCTTTTAAGATGTTTGCATTAAGACCAATCACAGGACCTTTCTTAAACAAGTAATCTGCCCATTCTTTTTCTTCTCTGATGACATCCATATACATATCATATACTTCTTGCTCACATTCTTTTTGTGCTTTGGCAAATCTTTCATCTTCTTTTACAACTTGGTTAATGATCCAACCTGTCCAACCTTTATGCAGTAGTTCGTCTTGCAAGATTAACGAAATGATGTTACCATTGCCCATAAAGATTCTGTTCTCTACCATTGCTAATGATGTAGCAAATGATACCATGAATCGTAATGCTTCTAAGGCATAACTTGCATGTAGAGCCATCCAAATTGCTTTGATATGATCTTCTTCGTCAACTTTCTTACCCATCTCTTTTTGACAGTTGATTGCATGTAAGCCGTCATAGTAATCACATACTGAAGATGCCATATCTGCAATTTCTTTTGTATCATGTATAGTATCAAATATATCTTTAGGCACGTTGTAGATGTTTCTAATGATATGACTGTAAGAACGTGAGTGTATGTTAGTCTCAAAGAATGACCAATTATACATTAATGCTTCTAGTTCAGGTAGACTTACAACAGGAGTAAAGACTTGTACAGGGCCTCTGCCTTGTAGACTATCTAATGCTGTTTGTCTAAGTAAGTTAGCAGTGAAGATATGCTTGACAGCATCTGATGCTTCTTTGAAGTCACCTGAATCTTTTGTTAAACTAATCTCTTCTGGTATCCAAAAGAAACCTCTTGCAGTTTCTTCAAAGTTTGCTATTTTATCATATTTCACTTCTTCAAATCTTTGGATAGTTACAGGACCGGCAGGGTCTAAGAACATTTTATTGTCTAAGTAAGTTGTTTGTTTTGTTAAATCGTATTGTTCTTTGCTCATATCTAATCCCTATAATTTACATGATTCACAATCATCTTCGTCTAGTAGTTCTGCTCCACCGACATATGCTTGGGCTATTTGTGCTAATTCTACTTCTTGTCTTTTGACTCCTGCTTTATTTATTAACGAGTAATAAAAAGTCTTAAGTCCCCATTGATGTGCCTGCATTAAGTTCTTTGCGATCAATGTCGTAGGCACTTTTTGATCTTTGAAGTGTGCTGGATTGTAAAATGTATTTGTTGATATACTTTGATCTACATAAGCCGCTAGTACTGCCGCAGTCTTTAGATATGCATCACAGTCTTGTTGTTCCCACATCAATTGATAAGAGTTTCTTACACGTTTAATGTGATAGTCTGGTACTACTTGTGTTAATGACCCTGCTTTACTTTCTTTAACAGAGATTAAACTCATTGGCATTTCAATGCCGTTCGTTGAATTGATAACAACACTAGATGATTCTACCGGAGCGATTGCCATTAGAGTTGCATTTCTAACACCGTACTCTTTCATATCTTTTCTAAGTGTTTCCCAATCGCATTCTGGTTTAAAGTTTGCTAATTTATTAACACCTTTTGCTCTACGTTCCCAAGGGAATGTACCTTTACCATACCATGTTTGATCACTGTTGCCACACTTGCCTCTTTCCTTTGCTAACTCTACTGTTGCTTCTGTTAAGAAGAATGCTTGATGTTCCATCCAAGATTTAACATCTTGTAGAGCATCTTTGTCGCCATATCTATAATCACGTTTTGCATGCCAATATGCTAAGTTAGTAACACCGATACCCAATGGGGAGATTTCATCGTTACTCAGTTTGCTCTGAATCGATAAAAAGTCTTGGTAATCTAATATGTTACACAGACTACGTTGTAGTGTACGACATGCTCTACGCATGTCCTCAGGGTGCCTGAATGCTCCCCAGTTGATCGATCCAAGTGTACATAGTGCAATACGCCCTTCATCATCATCTAACCGCTTAAAAGGCTTTGTGGGCAATAATATTTCACAGCACAAGTTACTTTGATAAATTGGATCAACCCTAGTATCAAAGGGTCCTTGATTCATTACGTTGTCAACATAGACTAAGTAGATTCTTCCGGTATCAGTTCTTTCTTTTAGAATACCAGACCTGAACACTTCTTCTGCTGACATTGTTTTCTTACGAAGTTTACGACTCTTTTCATATTTTACATAGAGTTCTTCAAATAAAGGCGTGTCTGAATAAAATGCTTCATAAAGATCAGGCACTTCGTTTGGATCAAAGAATGTGATGTTCTCTTTATTCTTAAAACGTTTCCAAAAGAATGCAGATAGAACAACACCGTAGTCCATATGTCTAACTCTAGTTTCATCTGTTCCTTGATTGTTCTTAAGTACGATTAAGTCATCAAACTGATGATGCCAGATAGGATAAAATACTGTAGCACTAGCATTACGAATGCCACCTTGTGAACAAGAACGTAAGTCTCCAAACCACTTCTTAAGAAAGGGTATCATGCCCGTATGCATGATCTCTCCGCCTCTTATAGGTGATCCTAAGGGTCTTAAACGACCAATCTCTAAGCCTATACCAGCACGTTTACTTGCATACTTAGCCATCATTTCACCTGATGCAAAGATACTATCTAAATCATCATCACTCTTAATAAGAACACATGAACTAAACTGTTTAGTGGGTGTACCAAGTCCTGCAAGTACTGGAGTTGCAAGAGTGAAGAGTCCTTCACTAGCACATGCATAGTAATCTTTAATCAATCGCATTCTTGCTTGTTGTGGTTCTTCTTTATGAAATACTGTAGCGGCGGCTACCATATATCTTACTTGGGGTGTTTCATAGATTTGACCACTAGCACGATTACGAACAAGATACTTACCAATCATTTGCTCTACTGCCGCATACGAGTATTGCTCGTCTTTGGCATGATCTATAATGGTGTTCATTTTATTCCATTCTTCTTCAGTATACCAATCTAGTAATTCTGAAGTGTATAGACCTGCTTCTACATTTGTTTTTACTATTTCGTAGAGGTGCGGAGGCTGGTATTGACCATATACATCTTTACGCAACATAGATAAACGTTGTTTACCTGCTACATATTGATAGTTAGTATGTCCAGTTTCTGGATTTTGTTCTACATCAATGAGATCAACGATAGCACGTAGAGTGAGTCCATCGATATCTCTAGTTGTAATCCCGTCAAAGAAGTGAGGCTGTGAGGTAATTTCAATCATTGATTGAGATACATCTGATACCCCTTCACATATTTTTGCTACTTGTGCCTGCCACTTTTCTAATTCTAACTCTACAACTGTTCCTGATCTTTTAGTGACTTTAATGTTCATTCTTTACCTAATTTGTTTTGTTATGTAGTTTTTGTATGTCAATGTATTTGACGTTCGTAAAATCTGACAGCACAGTATTTACTACCGAGTCGGGCCAGTAATTCAACACATACTTTGCGTTGTCCACCAGGACTAATACAACATCAACGTTATTATAGTCGGTTGCTGACACTAAGTCAACATCTTTTATACCCAATATCGACATAGTATAGATTATACCCAATGCTCTGGCATAAAAACAATAGACATTATCATGTAGTAGTTGCCATGGACCAGGCCACACTTTCATATCGTGTGGGTGCAAATAGTAGTTATTAAGAGGGCATTGTTGCCAGAATTTATCTACTTTTACACATGTCTCTTCTAAGGTTTTATCTGCTACTGATTGTCTTAATTTTGACCATTCTTCCAGCCTATGTTCATAGGGCATAGTAAAAACATTCATATATGTACTTATCTAGTTTTTATTCCACATACAAAAAGAGAGACTTGCGTCTCTCTAGTTGTGTGACGCCTTGCAACATCACGGTTCTAAGGTAGTTAGAATTAGTTTTTACCAACTAGTACTTCACATACTCCGTCTGGTGTGTCGCCATTGTAGCCTGTTATCGCTTTACCGATAATAGTACCTACTTTAAGATTATCTAAATCTGCCGCACAACCGAATCCAGGAGCCTCAGAAGAAACGATTAAGTCTCCTTTGTGTACTGGTCCGATAACTTTACATGGTACACGTCCGATCAGTGCTAATTCAACTACGAATTCGCCTTCACCTGCTGTACACTCTGCGTTATAAACTTGTGCTGGGTTAGTTGTAATAATACCTGCGACTGCGTGACTTGCATGATTACCACATACTGTTAGTTCTGCTTCACCTGCAAATAGAACAACTGTACCTGCTTCATAGTCTGCATCTGCTGTGTATTTCTCAGCCAAATCCGCGTAAGTAGCATTAAGTGTTGATCCACTTGTTAGAGTCCAATCACCAATGATTGATCCTGCAGTTGAGTTTGAACCTGCTGTCAATGTAGTTGACTGTATTGTACCTGTGTTAGTTGTACCAGTTACATTTAGTGAACTTAAAGTACCTACAGAAGTAATGTTCGGTTGAGCCGCTGTTGTTACTGTTGCCGCACGTGTTGCAGTTGTTGCTGATCCTGCTGAACCTGTAACATTGATTGACCATGTACCTGATGCGTTTGTACCAGTAGTACTAGGTGCTCCGATTGTGTTGTAAGAAATAGTTCTTGCTGTACCACCATTGAATGTTGTACCTGAAGATGCTCCTGATCCACTATTGTTAAATGTTGCTGAACTTGTTGTGCTTCCTGCTGTAGTTGCTGATGTTGCACTTGTTGCACTTGCTACTGTACCCGAGACATTAGCGCCTGCTACGCTATTTGCTACTTGAGCAAAATCAACTTCACCAGATACATTTTGACCTGCTACTGAACTTGCACTTGCCGCTGTTGTAGCACTCGCTACAGTACCTGAGACATTTGCACCAGCAACTGCGTTTGCTGTAGTTGCAAAACTTACTGCACCTGATACATTAGCACCTGCTACTGCATTAGCAGTTGTTGCAAAAGCAACAGCACCTGATACATTTCCACCTGCTACTGAGTTTGCTACTTGAGCAAAATCAACTTCACCAGATACATTCTGTCCTGCTACTGAACCTGCTGATCCACTTACTGAACCAGAGATCGTACCTGATACAGTTAGTCCTGATAGAGTACCTACAGAAGTAATATTAGGTTGTGCCGCTGTTGATACAGTTGCCGCATACCCTGTTGTGTTCTGATTCAAAGTTGCAATGTATGATGCTCCGATTACTGAACCATTCCATACACCTGTATCAATTGTACCAACTGATGTTAATGATGAATCTACAACACTTGAGTTAATAGTTGTACCAGTCAATGAACCTGCTCCTGCAGTAATTTCAACGTTAGCCGCCGCTGTTAATTGACCTCTTGAGTTAACTGTGAATGTTGCATTATGAGTACCGTTACCATATGATGCGGCTGATACTGCTGTATCAGTGATTGAGAACTCTGAGCCAGTTAGTGTAAGACCTGCGCCGGCTGTAAATGTACCAGCACCAGAGAACTGTACAAAGTTAACTGGATTAGTACCAACTGTTGCTACTGCATCAGTCATTACCCAACCTGTATCATTGTATTGTGTACCTGTTGATACGAATGTGAAATCTCCACCTGCCATTTCAGTTGGTGTGTCAAAATCGTCTGCTCTTGTTAGAACAGTAGACGATGTTTTAACGTAAATACCATTGTTTGCGGCTGTTGATTCATCTTTAACAAGAATTCTTTCACCAGTACCGAAGGATTCACCGTCGATTGTGTTAAAGTTACCTGAAGATGTTGTTAATGTTGCGCCAACTCCTGCTGTTCCGTTATTATAAGTGATTGTACCACCAGTAATAGATGTTAGTGTTCCTGTAGTTGCAACCTCACAAGACTTATGTACATGTAAACCTTCTGCAACACTGTCAACATATGCTTTTGTTGCGGCATCTGTTGCGGCTGTCGGTGTTGCTAGTTCTGTAATTCTTGCTGAGTTTACATCAACTGAACCTGATCCTGTTGTTACTAATGAGATAGGCTGATTAGTGCCAATTGCTGTAATTGTAACTCCACCTGTTTTACCAACGATATCGTCAGTTACTACGTTACCAGAAACATCAACATTGCCTGATGTAGTAAGAGATGTTAGTGTTCCTACTGAAGTAATGTTCGGCTGTGCCGCAGTTGTTACTGTACCTGCTGTTGATGCTGAGCCACTTACTGAACCAGTGATAGTTCCTGTTACTGATAAGCCACTTAAAGTACCTACAGAAGTAATATTAGGCTGAGCCGCAGTTGTTACTGTAGCCGCTATTGTTGCTGAATCTGCTGTTGCTGAATCTGATACTTGACCAGAGACATTTGCACCTGCTACTGCGTTTGCAGTTGCCGCGAATGATACTTCACCAGATACATTAGCACCTGCTACTGCGTTTGCTGTTGTTGCGAAACTTACAGCACCTGATACGTTTGCACCTGCTACTGCGTTAGCACTTGTAGCGTCTGCCGCTAAAGTTGCTAATGCAACTGTTCCAGATACGTTTGCACCTGCTACTGAATTAGCGACTGCCGCAAATCCAACTTCGCCTGAGACATTGGCGCCAGCAACACTATTTGCTGTATCTGCAAAGTTTACTTCACCAGATACATTAGCACCAGCTACTGCATTAGCAGTTGTTGCAAAAGCAACAGCACCAGATACATTTGCACCTGCAACACTATTTGCTACATCTGCGAAGTCTACTTCACCAGATACATTAGCACCAGCAACTGAGTTTGCTACTTGAGCAAAATCAACTTCACCAGATACATTTTGACCTGTGATTGATGTTAGGTTAGCACCGTCGCCTGAGACGTATGTAAATACACCACCTGTTGCATTAACATTACCAGAGTCAACATTTGCTGTTACGTCTAGTTCTCCTAATGTACCGACTGATGTGATATTTGTTTGAGCGGCTGTACTTAGAGTACCTGTTAATGTGCCTGCTCCGATTGTTCCTGAGTTAGCAAATACATTTCCTGCTAAGATGTTATTAGTAACATCTAAAGAACCTAATGTTCCTACTTGAGTAATTCCTGTTTGTGATGCAGTTCCGATTGCACCATTTAGAGTAGTTGCTGTAACAGTCGTTGCTGATAAGATGTTTGTATCTTTATCAAATGTGAATGTTGAGTCTGCTCCGAAGTCTCCACCATCGTTAAAGATAACTTGAGTGTTTGAACCAGCTGGTTGCTGTAAGTCCCAAGGATTACCGTTTGCATAGTAAAGATTATCAGTGATAAGACCTGCTGTTGCAGTAATGTTACCAGTTACGTTTAAGTAACCTGTTGTAGCAATACCTTCTGCGTTGTTTGTTGTTTCAATTAAGAATACGTTTGCTTTACCAGTTGAACTGAATGTTAAAGCACCTGCGTCATTGTCTACTAAGTCCCAGTTATGAGAATTTTCTATAGTACCAATGTCGCCTTCTTGTAAATATAAAGAATAGTTACCGATAGCACTGTTTGATGCACTACCTAATAGACCAATGTTATAACCTGAAGCATGTGTATCTCCTGCAACACCACGAACACCTGTTGATGCTCCTGTGTCACTTGTTGATACTACTGAACCGTAACCATATACACCAGTACCTCTTGTAGCACCATTTGCTTGAGAGACACCATATAGACCGATTGCCATTTGAGTTGTGTTTGCACTGTCACCTGTTGCTTCTGCCGCAAGACCTATTCTTGCCGCTGTTCCTGAGAAGCCTGAATCAGGAGTTGAAACGATCTGAACTGCATTAGGGAAGTCATCTGTATCTGCATCTGTACCAACTAGTACGCTTGATAAAGTACCGACAGATGTAATATTTGGTTGTGCGGCTGTTGATACTGTGCCTGCTGTTGTAGCAAGAGGGACTGTACCAGTAACTTCTGAACCTGTAAGACTAGTTAAATTAGCACCATCGCCTGAAACATATGTAAATACACCACCTGTTCCATTAACATTGCCTGCAGATACGTTAGCAGTAACTGTTAAGCTACTTAAAGTACCTACAGAAGTAATTGCTGTTTGAGCGCCTTCTGTGACTGTTAATGCTGATGTTGCAGTTGCTACAGTACCTGTTACATTTCCACCTGCTACTGAGTTAGCGATTCCTGCATATGATACTTCGCCTGATACATTAGCACCTGCAACACTATTTGCTACATCTGCGAAGTCTACTTCACCTGTTACATTAGCACCTACGATGTCTGTTAATGATGCACCGTTACCAATGAAATGATCTGCTCTGACGTTTCCGAAACTGTTAAATGTTACTACTTCGTCTACGATGCCAACAACTGATCCGAAACCGAATTCTGAGTTAGCATTGTCCCAACCCATAAAGGCTGTAACTGCTTCTGTTGTGTAGTATTGTAATGCTGTACCACGATCTTTACCATCATTTGAGGTAAGTACTGCGCCGTTAGCGCCTCCACCTAGTTCTATAATTGGGTCTTCTACTCTAAATGAGTCTACGTTAACGTATGTTAAGTTACCGTTAACATTTAGATTACCACCGATAACTGCATCGCCTGTTGTAGCAAGTGTAGTAGTTGATAGTTGTCCACCTGAGAATGTAAGGGCTGAATCTGCACCGAAATCACCACCGTTGTTAAACTGGATTTCAGTTGATGAACCTGCTGGTTCTTGTAAGTCCCAAGCACTACCATTTGCATATAATAAATTGTCTGTTAATACACGAGTCGCCGCAACGTTTCCACCAACTGTTAAAACAGAAGTGCTATTGTTGAACGTAAATGCCGCAGATGCTCCAAAATCACCGTCATCATTGAAAATAACTTGAGTGTTTGCACCTGCTGGCTGTTGTAAGTCCCATGCTACGCCGTTTGCATATAATAGATTGTCTGTAAGAACTCTAGTAGCCGCAACATTACCTGTTACAGTTAATATGTTAGTATCTTTGTCAAACGTATAGTTTGCACTACCTGTTAAGGCCGCGTCATCATTGAAGATGACCTGAGTGTTAGAACCGCCTACAGTAGGGAATGATTCTACTACGTTTGAACTATTTTTTACTGATAGAACATCCGAATCCGACAAAAATATCGTGCCTTTGCCTGCCGCCGGTACCGGTACCGATGCCGCTGTGTTTTGTTTTAATATTAACATGTTTTCTTTGCCCTATTATAGTGAGAAATATCTTTGCTTTTGCATATTTCTATTTATCGTTTTTAATTAGTTTGTCTTAGTTTCAAGCACATTTTTACCATCTTTATGTTACTTGGGTATTATCAAAATAATACCAATTTGTACCGTCGCCATACGCCGGTTTATTGTTACCGTTCGTTATATAAATTATTCCTCCAGCAACACTATCCGGTAGTGCTATATTAGAATAACTGCCTGTTTGTGTAATACCAGATACATGTAAAATCTGAGTTGCAGTGTCGAATGTAAGATTCGCACTTGCTCCTAAAGTTTCGTCTGTACCGTTATTAAATTGTACTTGGTTGTTTGATCCGCCGACTCGTAAACTATCAGAGTTTACATCTATTAAGACACCATCTATTTCTAGTGTGCCGTCAACTTCTATAGGATAACCAAATAATCCTTGATAATTTGTAGGAACTGTTTCTGTAACACCCGTTGCAATGAGTGTTGGCATGGGAGCAATAGGGTCTGTAGTCGTTGGATTGCCGAACGATAATACACCACTGCCATCAGTGATGATAGATTGGCCTGATACTCCACCTGTAATTGATACGTTAGCGACTGCTCCTAATTCAGAAGTGCCGTCAACGGTCAATTTTGGCGTAGATAAGCCATTTTTGACTCTGAAGTCTTTTAGTGCCACAGTTCCATATTCCCTGTTTTGCTAAAAACCTATTAAGGTCTTAGACTGTTGTTGTTAATACTATTTATGTTAAAATTCTTTGTGCAGTTAAGTTCAAGTTAGTATTAGAACTTGAAGTTGTTGCAAATAATGTTACGTTTCCAGATACTCCATCAATGTTACTTGATAACTCAACGATGTCTGCTGATACATTAGAACATATTGAAGCATATATTGTGATGTAAGAGTCTGAACCGTCATGTACTAATAATGTTTCTACTGACTGATACCCATCATCTCCTGTTGCAGAGATAACGTATTTTGCTGTTCTGTAATCACCTGGATCAAATTCATCGATCACTGTGTTAGTAGATACTGTTACATTAGAACGTGAAGTTCCGAAAGAAACTGCGTCAACATCACCAGTAGTTGTTACTGAAGTTAATGTTCCGACAGATGTTATGTTTGGTTGAGCCGCCGTTGTTACGGTGCCTGCTGTAGTTGCTAATGGTACAGTTCCAGATACGTTTGCCCCTGCTACTGCGTTTGCTGTAGTTGCAAAACTTACTGCACCTGATACATTAGCACCTGCTACTGCATTAGCAGTTGCCGCGAATGTTACTTCACCAGTTACGTTAGCGCCTGCTACGTTAGATATTCCACCTGCGTCTCCACCGATTGTGCCTGTTGCAACAATGATGTTACCTGTAACTGTTAAGTTACTAGTTGCTTTGTCGAATGTAAAGTTTGCTGAGCCACCGAAGTCTTCAGAATCATTGAACTGAACTGCTGTATTCGATCCGCCTGGATCTGATAAATCCCAAGGATTACCGTTTGCATATTGCAGATTGTCTGTTTGTAATGTTCCAGTAGCAGTTGTACCTGTTACTGATAGTGCTGTTAATGTTCCAACACTTGTAATATTTGGCTGTGCCGCTGTAGTGATCGTTGAAGCGGTGCCTGTGACACTACCTACGATTCCAGCTGTAACTGTTAAGCCACTTAAAGTACCTACAGAAGTAATGTTTGGTTGAGCCGCAGTAGTAATAGTTGAAGCAGTACCTGTCACTGAACCAACAATTGGGTTTGTTACAGTTAAGTCTGCTAGTGTTCCTACAGAAGTAAGAGATGAACCAACTACTGTTGAGTTAAGTGATGTTCCTGTCAGAAGTGTTGCGTCTGCTGTAATTGCAACATTAGCACCTGCTGTTAGTTGTCCTCTTTGGTCAACTGTAAACGTAGCATTGTGTGTTCCGTTACCATATGCTCCTGCTGTTACTGCTGTATCAGTGATTGAAAATTCAGAACCAGTTAATGTAAGTCCAGCACCTGCTGTAAATGTACCTGCTCCTGAGAACTGTACGAATGTGATAGCATCTGTACCAACAGTTGATACTGGGTCTGTGTTAACAAAGCCTGTGTCGTTTAAAGTACTTCCGTTTGATACGAATGTAAAGTCACCACCTGCAATTTCAGTTGGTGTATCAAAATCTGATGCTCTTGTTAGAACAGTAGAAGAAGTCTTAACGTATATTCCGTTGTTTGCTTGAGTTGTTTCGTCTTTAACTAAGATTCTGTCATCGGCTTGTGTTGTGTAACCATCGATAGTATCGAAGTTACCTGATGACGTTGTTAATGTGGCACCAACACCTGCTGTACCATTGTCATATGTAATTGTTCCACCAGTAATAGATGTAAGAGTTCCTGTTGTTCCAGCATCACATGGCGCATGTACTGCTAATCCTTGTGCTACGTCATCTACATATTGCTTAGTAGCCGCATCTGTTGATGCTGTAGGCGTTGCTAAGTCTGAAATTCTTGCTGAACTAACTGCAACTGCGCCAGTACCTGTTGGTACAAGTGTAATTGGTTGATTAGTTCCGATTGCTGTAATCGTAACTCCTGCTGATTTACCGATAACTCTATCAGTAACTAAGTTTGCAGAAGTATCTACGTTTCCTGTTACTTCTAATGATGATAATGTACCGACTGATGTTATGTTAGGTTGTGCTCCAGTAGTAACAGTAGATGCAGTGCCTGTGACTGATCCTGCTATTGGATTAGTAACTGTTAAGCCACCTAATGTTCCTACAGATGTAATTGCTGTCTGTGCCGCTGTAGTTAATGTTCCAGCGATAGATGTAAAGTCACCAGTTGCGCCAGATATGTTACCTGTTGTAACATTACCTGTTACTGCTAAAACGCCTGTGTCTTCATTGAAGGTAAATCCATTGTCTCCAGCGAATTCGCCGTCATTGTTATACTGAACTGCTCTGTTTGAGCCGTTTGGATTACCACCTAAGTCCCATGCTACGCCATTTGCATATAAAAGATTATCTGTTTTTACATTGCCTGCGTCTACATTGCCTGTGACTGAAACTGCTGATAGTGTACCAACAGATGTGATGTTTGGTTGAGCGGCAGTTGAAACTGTACCAGCAGTTGTCGCTAAAGGTACAGTACCAGTTACATTTGCCCCTGGTAGATTAGTTAAAGATGCACCAGAACCTGCAAAAGTTGTTGCACTCGCCAATGTTCCTAAAGCGGCATTGTTTACTGTTAAATTACCCGTTGCGGCATCTAGGGTAGCCGTTCCTACCGTCAATCCATTCTTTACTACAAAATTTCTAGTTGCCATTTTATTTTATTCCTAAGTTAATTTGATTTAATCAGGTACATATGTACCCATTAAATTAACGCTCGTGCTACTATTAACAGGAGTCGCTCTTAATTCTATGTCATCACCATTAACAACGGTAGATAAACTCATAAGTTCTGATCCTGTCGTAGATAAACTACCGTATACTGTGATAATACTATTTATGTCATCATGCACTAAAAGTGCTTCTAGTGCTTGATAGCCTGTGTTGTCTGATACTTTAATTGTATATTTTGCTGATCTATATGTAGATGCATCAAATGTATCGATTACAGTGTTCGCAGATCCTACTGAAACTGCTGTTCTACTACTATAAAAATCTCCAACTGATAACGAATTTGATTGTAGGTTGTCGGCAGTTACATTACCTCTAGCAGTAACTGTTTTACCAGTTGCTCCCATAATAATGTTGGCCGCTAGTCCTAAATTGATATCTGTTATAGTTGTAGCAAAGATTCCAGCAGTTGTTGTACCTGTGTTTACTGATATAACACCTGATCCTGGATTAGTACCATATTGCATTGTACCAGAAGATGCTATTACATTACCTGATGTACTATTCCCAGACACTGTTAATGATGTCAAAGTACCTGTACTTGTAATGTTTGGCTGTGCCGCAGTTGTTACAGTACCTGCTGTTGTTGCAGTTGCTACTGTACCACTAATATTAGCGGCTACAACATTTGATAAACCACCTGCATCACCTGTAAACACTCCTGTATTTGCTGTAAATGCTACAGCAGTAACTGTTCCGTTAACACCTAATGCACTTAATGTACCTAATGATGTAATGTTCGGTTGTGACGCAGTTGCTAGTGTTCCTGCTACATTGTCAGCACTTAATGTGTTTGTTGATTGATCATAAGTAAAGGCCGCTTCTGCTCCGAAGTCGCCATTGTTATTATACTGAACTTGAGTGTTTGAACCTGCCGCTGAAGTGCCAAATACAATTGCATCTCCGTTTGCATAATAATAGTTGTCTGTCTTAACACCTAATGGTACTACGTTACCTGTTGTTGTTAAAACACCGCTACCGTCAACATTGAGAACGTTAGCATTTCCTGCTGAACCTACTCTTATATCTCCGTTAAGTAATACACTTACGTTAGATGTACCGTTTGCGATCTTTGATGAATCTAAATCAGCAGAGCCACCGAATGTCCAAGTTCCGCCGTCACCGTTAGTTAAAACGATATTGCCATCGCCATTTTCTGCTATAGAAGAAGTTCCTAAGAATATTGATGTACCAGAAAGATATAAATCTTTCCAACGTGATGTTGTTGAGCCTAAATCATATGTAACATTTGCACTAGGAATAATATCACCAGTAATGCTTACATTACCAGGTAGTGATAAGTTTCCTGTGCTTGGTAAGAAAGTAAAGCCAGAGTTACCAGTTAGTGTGCCGTTGTTATCATAGTAAACTTCATTTGGAGCCGCATTCTGAGATGTTCCGACTTCAATAAGAATACCATCAACTTCCAGTGTTCCATTAATTTCAATTGCTTCTGAATAAAGACCTTGAAAGTTTTCTGGAACTACGTATGACTCACCTGAAACGATGATATACGGCATTGGTGCCGCACTATCAGTTGTATTATCGGCAAATGATAAACCACCTGATCCATCAGTTGTTAAAACCTGGCCGGACGTACCACCAGTAATTGTTACATTACCGATGGGACCTAATTCTGTTAGTTCTGATACTATTAGATTTACTGGAGTTACATTACCAATGTTACTAACAACATCAATATCTGAGTCTTGTCCGACCGAGAACCCAGATACCGAATTAAATGATCGTAATGCCATTGTAATTTATCCCTTAAATGCTTCTATATTGTGAAGTCCAAACAGTTGAGTTAGAACTTGCTGGAGTTGTACTCAATGCTATGTTCGCTCCTGATATTGCTACCGATAATGCTCCTGTAGTTGTTCCTATGAACGCTTGTCCATAGATACTAAAGTCAACAGTAGTTCCGTCGGTCACTGCTAAAACAGTTGCTACGCTATACTTGCTTCCTGCCGCATCGATGCTTTTAACTAAGAATTCTACTCCGTTAAGACCTGCTACTGGGAACTCAGCGATTACTTGCCCTGCTGTTACAGCAGTAGTAGTTGCTGTGTCAGCGCCTACTGTTGAAATCTCACTAGCACCTATGTTAACAACGCCTGCGATATTAGCATCACCACTTGAAGTGATTGATGTTAATGTTCCGACTGATGTAATATTTGGCTGAGCCGCTGTGTATACAGTACCTGCAACTAATGCGTTTGCAGATTGACCTGTTACATTTGCTCCTGCTACTGAATTTGCGACTGCCGCAAATGATACTTCGCCAGTTACGTTTGCGCCTACTACGTTAGATAGGCCGCCACCGTCACCAGTGAATAAGCCAGTGTTTGCTGTGAATGCTGGTGCTGTTAATGTACCAGTTGCTTTAATTGTTCCGCCGACTGTTAAACCAGTTGCGTCTACTACTGCAACATTGCTTGTACCGTCAACAGATAATGTGATGTTGCCATCTGCTGTTGCGATATCTACGTTAGATGTTCCGTTAGAAATACCTGATAGATTCAATCCAACAATGTTTCCAGCCGCAATGTTTGAGATACCGAAACCGTCACCATTAAAGATGCCTGCTGTTGTATCAATGTTTCCTGCTGTAGTTAAGTTGCCACCAGATACATTACCTGTTGCCGCTACTACGCCTGCTGTAGTGATGTTTCCACCAATGACATTACCAGTTACTTCTACAACACCACCTGATGTCAAGTTGCCACCGTTTACATTACCTGTAGCGTCTACTAGACCGCCTGTGTTAATGTTTCCGCCGTCTACGTTGCCAGTTACGTCTAATGATGTTAATGTTCCTACTGATGTTACGTTTGGTTGTGCCGCTGTTGTTAATGAACCTGCTACGTCTGTAAATGTACCTGTTGTACCTGCTACGTTTCCACCTGTTATGTTACCTGTTGCACTTACAACACCTGCTGTTGTTAAGTTACCACCTGCTACGTTACCAGTTGCTGTTAAACTTGTACCAGTTGCCTCTCCGATATTTGGAGTAGTTAACTGAGCAGAAGTTTTAACAACTACGTTTCCACCTGAGATGTCTGTTGTTAAGTTATCAACGTTAACAGAGAATTCAGTACCAGTTAATGTAAGACCTGCACCTGCTGTGAATGATCCTGCACCTGAGAACTGAACGAAAGTTACGTCTGAAGTACCAACTGTTGTTACCGGATCAGTCATTACCCAACCAGTATCATTATATAATGTACCTTGTTGAACAAATACAAAGTCACCACCAGCCATTTCAGTTGGAGTGTCAAAGTCTGTTGCTCTTGTCAAAACAGTTGAACTTGTGTAAGTGTAGATACCATTATGTGCTG
>Ga0206131_10002112_pt1 | contig 24517 bp, 19 predicted proteins | sample Helgoland_Spring_FD_148636 | JGI IMG/M metagenome (GOLD analysis project Ga0206131, IMG submission 148636) | Pelagic subsurface seawater microbial communities from Kabeltonne, Helgoland, North Sea - Helgoland_Spring_Bloom_20160517_1 | ecosystem: Environmental > Aquatic > Marine > Epipelagic ...
GTTCCAAGGGCAGGCGTCGAGGCAATCGTCGCAGCCGTAGATGCGATCGCCGATGGCGCGGCGGAATTCGAGGGGGATGGAGCCCTTGTTCTCGATGGTGAGGTAGGAGATGCAACGGCGGGCGTCGAGTTTGTGGGGGGCGGTGATGGCCTGAGTGGGGCAGGCGGTGATACAGCGTGTGCATTTCCCGCAGTGGTCGCCGAATGGTTTGTCCGGGGCAAGGTCGAGGGTGGTGAGTAGCTCTGCGAGGAAGAACCAGGTGCCGAGATGGCGGTGGATCTGGACGGTGGATTTCCCGCTCCAACCGAGGCCGGCGTCGGTGGCGAAATCACGCTCCAGCACGGGGCCGGTATCGACGTAGTAGCGCTGGGTGCCGCCGAGTTCCTTTAGCTTCGCATCGAATTCGGCGAGGCGTTTCTCGACGAGGTCGTGGTAGTCGTTGTTCCAGGAGTAGCGGGCGATTCGGTAGTCCGCGGGATGGTTTTCCGGGAAAGGGGATTCGCCGGTGTAGTAGTTGATGGCGAGGGTGATGACGGATTTGCATCCAGGGAGGACTTCGCGGGGGTCGGCGCGGCGAGCGGGGTTGCGCTCGAGCCATGCCATGTCGCCGTTTCTTCCGTCGGCCAACCACTCATGGAAATCATCGGCGTGGGTGGCGATTTTTGCCGGGGCGATGCGGCAGTCATCGAAGCCCAGCTCCGCAGCCCAGGCTTTGACAGTTTTCTCGCTCATGCGGGTTGGGTGAAAAAGTATCTCGCGCTCTCGAGGATTCCGGTGGCGATCTCGTTGGAATCCAGCCCTGCGGTATCGATCTTGAGATGGGCGGTTTCCTCATACCATGGGTTGCGTTCTTCCATGAGGGAAGCGATGCGCTCGCGGGCGTTTTCCTGGTTGAGGAGCGGCCGGTCACGGTTTCGGGAGGTTCTTTGGTAAATGACATCCTCCGGTGCATGGAGCCAGACGACATAGCCGAGCTTGCGTAGAAGCGAGCGGTTCTGCGGGCGGATGACGATGCCGCCTCCTGTGGAAATAATGTGCCGCGTGTCAGTCTGTTTGGCGATTTCCAGGAGCTTCAAAGTTTCGAAATCCCGGAAGGCCGACTCGCCCTCCTCCTTAAAGATCGCGGTGATTTTTTTTCCTATCGTCTGTTCAATGAGCTGGTCCATGTCCGAGAGGGGATAGCCGAGCCGCTGATGGAGCTGGCGTCCCACGGTGGATTTGCCGCTGCCCATGAAGCCGATAAGAACGATGTTCTTTGGTGTGACTTCGGATTGATTCATAGGGAGATCCTACAGGCGCACCGGGGATGGTAGAAGCCGCAAAATCGGATCGGGGGTAAGGGTGCGGCTTGCCCGTTCGAAAAATCTCCCTATCCTGTCACCATGTTCGAATTTGTAGGCATCGAGCCGACAACGCTGTTGGGGTTACTGGCGATCGTTGTTTTCTATGTTTTTGGCTTTCTCCACATCCTCCACGCACTGATGCACACCCGGACATCGCAGGGGACAATCGCTTGGGTTGTGTCGCTCCTGACGATGCCATTTCTTGCGATTCCGCTGTACTGGCTGCTCGGTAGAAATAAGTTTTCAGGCTATGTCCGGGCGCGGCGCGGCAATGATGATGAGCTCCGGAAACTGGCTTCTGACATGTACCGGCGCCTGGGTAGCTATGCGGTGGATCTTCCCGAGGAGGATGCTTTCGAGCGTGCGGCGGAGGAACTTGGCGGGCTGCCTTTCACGCGCGGCAACTCGCTCGACCTGCTCATCGACGGTAAGGAGACTTTCGCCCGACTCTTCGAGGAAATCGCTGTTGCGGAAAATTACATCTGCGTGAATTTCTTCATCATAAAGAACGACAGAGTGGGCGGAAAATTCCAGCGGGCGCTCATCGAAAAGGCGCGGCAGGGTGTGAAGGTGTATTTCCTTTTTGACGAGATCGGCTCGCACAAGCTCTCATCGACTTTCCTAGGTGAGTTGAAGGACGCGGGTGTGGAGTGCCAGTCCTTCGGAGCGAACCGCTATTGGTGGTCGAGGTTTCAGATAAATTTCAGAAATCATCGCAAGATCGTTGTGATCGACGGGAAGAAGGCGTTCATCGGCGGGCTCAATGTGGGGGATGAGTATCTGGGAAGGGACAAGCGGTTCGGCGATTGGAGGGATACCCACTTGCTGATGAAAGGTCCTGCTGTTGAGGCAGTGCAACTGGTGTTTCTGGAGGATTGGTTCTGGGCGTGCGACCGGGTTCCAGAACTCGCGTGGGCGGGGGTGGCTGAGGAGGCCGACCAGATCGCCGCAGTGATTCCGACGGGTCCGGCTGATCCTCTGGATTCGTGGAAACTACTGGTTTCCGAAGCCGCCAACTCGGCACGCAAGAAATTGTGGATTGCGAGTCCCTATTTCGTCCCGGACGAAGGGATTATGACCGCGCTCCAGTTGGCCGCGATCCGCGGTGTGGATGTCCGTATCATGCTGCCCGACCGTGCCGACCACATTCTGGTATGGCTTTCAGCGTATACATATTACGAACAGGCGATCCCATACGGGGTGAAAATTTTCCGCTACCAGCGGGGATTCCTGCACCAGAAGGTGATACTCATCGACGACAGGATGGCGGCCGTTGGCACTGCGAATTTGGACAACCGTTCGTTCCGCCTGAATTTCGAGATTACGGCATTTGTTTCCGACCGGAAGTTTGTCCAACAGGTTGACGAAATGCTGGAAAGCGACTTCGAGGCTTGCGTGGAGGTCAGGGAAGAGGAGTTTACGGACAAGCCGTTCCTGTTCAGGGCGGCGTGCCGTGCCGCCCGGTTGACGGCGCCGGTGCAGTGAATCAGCGCAAAGAAACCAGAAGCCTTGGATTAGCGCTTGGCGACGTTCTTAAGATCCGGACGCTGGCGGGTGATATTCGAGAGCATCTGGCGGCAGTGTGAGTATTTGGTGCGCTTGCTGAGTATCTCCGCGCTGCGCTTGAAAGATCCCCACTGTACGACGCTGACTTGGACATTCCGCCTGCCCCACTGATTCATGAGATTCTTGCTGGGCTGATACATGTCGATCGTGCCGGTTCCTGTGAGGGCCGAGCCGTAGTCATCGACGACGTGGAGCTGTTTCATTCCCTTGATACGGAATACGGTTCCAACAGGGTAGAATGACCAGTCGGCAGCGGCACTGCGGACACGCTTCGAGTAGCGGAGGTTGGTGCCGGCGGCGTTTTTGCTGCCGTAGATGAGGTGATCGGCCTCGGAGCAGGTGTAGGCGGTCGTGCGAACGATTCGGTTGCGCTCGGAGAAGGGGTAGATCGGCATCGAATGCTTATCCTTCGGCTTGCTGGCTGCTGCCGAAAGCAAGGAGGAGGAAGGTGGTGTCGCATTGAACTTCTGGTTCGGGGAGAAGTGAATGTTATGCCCGTGAGACGTAATATCGCTTTTCGAGAGGATATTGATGTTCGGGCCGCAGCTGGCGAGGAAGGGAAGGGCGGCGATGGCGGCCAGTGTTGAAAGATGGAATGATCTCATACTTCTGTGATGGAATGGCATATTCTGGGTTAGAATTCCGCAAGGAGGCTGTCCTGCAGTTTGCTTATTGCCAAAAAAGACTCATGACTTGTAATCGAAGTGATTATCGTCGGCAACCCAAAAAAACGGAGATACTTAGGAAATCCTAAGTATATCGGTCGAGTTATGGTGTTCAGAGGGTTGCTGAGCTCTTTGTGATCTGGGAAACCATCTCAAAAAGGCTAGCGAAGGCATCCTTGGCAAGCACGGGGATGGTGTTTTCCGGCTCGGGTTCGTCGAGTTCGAGCCATGAGCGGCAACCTCCGAAGCGTTTGTCGTAAGTCAGTTCTAGGGGCGTTTTGAGTTTTGAAATCCGAACGAAGGCGAGATGGATACTTCCCGAGGACATGCCCTTGCCCTCCCAATCGAAGCGCTCACGCAGTGTCTCTTCGGTATAGATATGATAGGGTTGCAGTGCCTCGAGCTGGGACCAATCCGTGAGGGTCACCGCATACAAGGCCTCGGCATGATGGGTGATACGGAATTTGTCGCCTACCTGCCACTCTCGTTCCGGGGTGAAATTTCCCTCGCGGACGTGATCCGTCTGGGCATGGAATTTTGTCGGGAAGAGGTAGAACATTTCGTGGGCGAAGCTGAAGCCTGTGCGGCCCTCATGGATCCCGCCCTTGCGGAGCAGGATGGCTTGGCGGCCGGAGGCGAGGGCGTCGCAGATCACCTGCCATTCCTTGAATGCAATCGACATGCCGGGAGGAGAGCAGGTTTTCCGGAGTGGCGCAAGGCGTATGGCGTGGCTGACTGGTGTCAGCGACTCCTGGCTCACTCCGAAAAGGATTTTTCGAAGACCAGGGAATCCCGGCCGCTGGCGATGAACTGGGCACGCCGGGGGGCGGGTAGGGCGCAAAGATTCACCTGCATGTAGCCGGTGCGGCGGAAGAAATCTGCGGCGCGGTTGGTCAGGGCTAAGACCCGTGGGATGCCGCGCTCGAGGGCAAGCTCTTCTGCATGTGCGACGAGTTCCACCCCATATTTGCGACCTTCGTGTGCCTGCTTGACATACAGACAGGCGACTTCGGCGCAGTTTTCCTCGCCATACTCATGCAGGGCGACACATCCTACGACATTGTCGTCGATGGTCATGACGTGGTAATCGGCGATGTTGGCGTTGATGTCCTCGTAGTTGCGCGGTACCAGTTTCGTGCGGCGGACGACGCGGCCAATCATGCCAAGCAGTTCGGGGATGTCATCTTCGCGAAGCTCGCGGATGACGCGATAGCTATCGGCGTGAACCATGGTGCCGACGCCTTCGTTGGAGAAAAGCTCGTCGACGAGCACGCCCTGCTGGCGGCCGTTGAGTACGTGGACACGGGGTACTCCGCTGTTGCAGGCGGCGGCGGCGGCGAGCAGCAGCTCCCGGCCATCGACTTTCTCAGTTTCGAGCACGCAAGGGACGTCGGCAGAGCGGATCGCGTGGGCGGGTTGGCCGTTTACGAGGATGGATTCCTCTAGGAGGGCGATGAGCTTGGATACACCGATCCGCTTCGCGAAACCGACAACCTTCGGGTCGAGCGCGCCGATCCCGGATGCATCGATGATGGCTGACTGTCCGCGCTGGAGGATTTCCATTACCTCCTGGGCGGCATCCTCGTCATCGATCGGGCGGGTGACGCGGGCGGCCTTGATCTCGCATTCAAGCGTCCAGTCGTAGAGATCTTTCAGGTCGCCGCCAAGGACGCCGAGGACGAGTTTCACGCCTAGGTCTTCGAGAACCGCGAGATCGAGAAGTGTTTCCGCGACGGCGGGTTCCGGCAGCAGGCCTGCTTCGATGAGGACGCAGAAGATCTTTCCCCGGAACTGGGGGATGTATTGCAGGACTGCGCGCAAATCACTTTTCTCGACCACGGGACGGAGAGTAGCGGGCGGATTTTGGAAACCAAGTGGAATGAGTGCCGATTACGCGCAAACTAGTGCTGCGTAAAATCTTATCTGGGGGATAGAATTTACCGGTAAGGGTGAGAGCTTGATTCTGAGTCGGCCAATTTTAAAACGGAGGCAACGGAGAAGAAACGGAGGTCACGGAGTTGGAAATACAGACATTCTTCTCCGCTTTCTCCGTCTTCTCTCCGCTTTCTCCGTTTCAAACAAAAGCCCGCAAGCCCATCCGCCCCCATCCGCCCCCATCCGCCATCTTAGGATTTACAGGACACTAGGGTTCTCCGTTCGCGTCATCGCCTTCCTCTTCTACCTCGTTTTCGCAGCATCCATCCTCACTGCAACAACATGGGAGTCTGCCTTTGCAGAGGTAAAAGATCCCGGTGCCGACGGCGCCGAGAAGTATCAGGCCACCGAGAAGGCCGACGGAGGATCGTCTCGGATTTTCGCGGAGGTAGCGCAGATGCGATGCGGCGTATTCACCGCTTGCGCTGAGCTGCTGCCTTGCCTGCTGCCGAAGTTCGCGTGCGCTTTCGGGAAGGGCGTGGCGGCCGGTATGGGAGAACAGCGATGTGATATCGCTCCTGAGCTGGGAAACATCGTCTCCGACACGGCCAATCAGGTCTTTCATCTTGCGGTCTTCTGTAATGTTCAATGACATGGCTGTTTTCTGGTTGTTTATCGCATCCGGAGTGTGTGCGGTGTGGCATGTTCCCGAATGCTCGTAACTCTAGCAGTAAAGGGGAGAATACAAAGGAAAGATCACGGGATTTCCTAGTGGATGGGAATTCATGCGCAGCTTTTGAGCGAAAAGGGGTGTGGGATTCTGCCATCCCCTGCGTATTCTGATGCGATGCAAAAAACTGGAACCACCTTTCTTATAATGTCACTCCTCGCGGGGTTGCAGGTGCGGAGCCGTGCGCAGGGGCACGTTGATTTCTGGGACAGAGCCCCGATCCGCTATTCCGATACGCTTGCTACCAACAAGCTGACCGAACTCTCCGCTGCACTGGCTTCCGGCAAGGCCGAGGTGCCGATGACGGGCGGTCTCGACCGTTTGCGTTTCGTCCTGAAATTTCTCGATGTACCCGAGGAGTCGCAGGTTCTGGTGTTTTCGAAAACGAGCCTTCAGAACGACCTGATCCGCCCCACCAATCCGCGGGCACTGTATTTTTCGGAAAACGCTTATGTCGGATACGTTCCGGGCGGAGCGATCGAAGCGGTGGTGCAGGATCCAGTCCTTGGGCCGGTGTTTTACTTCGTCGGGTCGGATCGGAAACGGGGTCTGAGAATTGAGCGGGATACGAACCGTTGCATGTCCTGCCACGCGACCTCGCGTACAGAAAATGTGCCGGGTCTGCTCATCCGGTCGGTATTTCCCGACGAATCCGGGCATCCGCTTCTGCATCTCGGTACGACGGATGTGGCTCATGAAACTCCGCTCGCAGAGCGGTGGGGCGGGTGGTATGTCACGGGACAGAGCGCCATTGCGCATCTTGGTAATCTGACTTTTACGGAGGAGGGCGAGGCCAATCCATACGGGGGGGAGGTGGCGGATCTGAAGGGGCAGCTCGATGTTTCCAAATACCTCCGCCCAACCAGTGATATCGTTTCGCTGCTCGTGCTTGAGCACCAATGTCAGATGCACACGCTTCTCAATGCGGCCTCGTTGAACTACCGCCGATCGCGACATTTTTCCGAGATCATCGATCCCGATTCGGATCCCAACGACGGCTCGGCCGGCCTCGTCGCGGAATCGTGGGCGGAGAAGATCACTGACTATATTTTCTATAAAGATGAGGCCGACATCGGGGAGGGCGTCGATGGGGATGAGGCGTTCCAGAACGCGTTTGTGGAACGCTACCCGAAAACCGAAGACGGGGATTCGCTGGCGGATTTTCGGCTCTACGGGCGAATCTTTAAGCGACGCTGCTCGTTCATGGTGTATTCGGATGCTTTCAGGAAATTGCCACCGACCGTGAAGGCGCTGGTAATTTTCAAGATGAGAGCTGCGCTCGATGGAGAGAACGAGCGGATCGACTGGCTGAGTGGCTCGGAGAGGAAGCGGATCGACGGCATCCTTACGGAGACGCTTCCGGGTTGGAAGCAGGGTGATGTCGTGCCAGACTGACTCCATGAAAGCTGTCACTGTGGCGGAAATGAGGGCGATCGAGGCGAGCGTGATGGCCGCCGGGGTCTCTGAGGCGGAACTGATGGCGCGAGCCGGCGAAGCGCTTGGTCAGGCGCTGGGGCGGGCGTTTCCTGAAACTGGCACCGCCGTCGCATACATCGGCAAGGGGCATAACGGCGGCGACGCCCTGATTGCGCTCCACGTCATGAGGGATACGTTTGGCTGGAAGATCGTCGTCCGATCCGCCTTTCCGGTAAGCGAACTTGCGGGCTTGTCCATGGCTCAATTGGATGGCCTTGTTCCTGAGGAATCGGTGAACGCCGCACCCGGTCCGCTGCTCCTGCTTGACGGGCTGTTAGGTATCGGTGCGGAGGGCGCACCACGTGGCTCCATCTCCGATTTGATTGCAGAAATGAACGGCCTCCGCCAAACTCGTGGCGCGGTCATCGCCGCCGTCGACCTGCCAACCGGAACCGATCCCGACAGCGGGGAGGTGTTTCCCGGTGCGGTGACGGCGGATGCGACTTTTATGATCGGTGCCGCCAAGCTGGGCTTACTTCTGGGCTGTGCCGCGAACGTCACTGGAGCGCTCCACCTCGTTCCCGTCGATGGACTGGAGGTTGATGGCGGGGGTGATATGGAGCTAATTTCTCCACAGACGATGGATTTTGGAAAAAGTCCACGCCCCTTCGATTTTCACAAGGGCCAGGCGGGGCGCGTTGCGATCGTCGCCGGTTCCCCGCAATTCACCGGTGCTGCGCTGCTTTCCGTAATGGGGGCGGTTCACGCGGGTGGAGGACTCGTCACGCTCCATGCACCTTCCAACGCATGCGATGCGATCCGTTCCCGCCTGCCACTCGAAGCCATGCTTTCCCCGTGCGACGATCCTTCCGCTCTTCTAACGAAAAATTTCGATGCGGTTGTTGTGGGGCCGGGTCTTGGCAAATCGGATGACGCATTCGCCGACGGGTTGGCGAACCTCATTTCGGGAGCAAAGGTTCCGACCGTGATCGATGCGGATGCGCTCGATCTGATTTCGAAATATGGGATCAAAACTGGAAATTCCCACATTTTCACCCCGCATCCCGGCGAGTTCGCAAGGATGGCTCCCGAGCTCTCCGGGTTTTCCCGTGAAGACGCAGCGCGCGGATTCGTTTCGGAAACGGAGGCCGTGCTCCTGCTCAAAGGTGCCCGCAGCATTGTCGCGAAAGGCGGTATCTCGCTGCGCATCAATTCCACCGGCACACCCGCGATGTCGAACGGGGGGCAGGGTGATCTGCTTTCCGGTGTCCTCGGTGCTTTGCTCGCAGGGGGAATGGAAACTTTCGATGCGGCAGCATTCGGTGCATGGCTTTGCGGGCGTGCGGCGGAGATTTCGTTTTTGGAAAATGGGAGTCCCTGCACGGCGACGGATACCGCTGGTTATCTCGGTCTTGCGATACGGGATTGGTCGAGGAGAATGCGTTGATTTTGTCGTGGCTGACCCCAGTCTGCCACGACAATCCGGCTCGTCAGGGCAGACTGGTGTCAGCCCCTCCTTGCCAGATGTTGCCAAAGCGTGTGGAGTGGGCGCGCATGGGTTTCGATTATCCGGAGAGTTTTCTGCTGATCCCTTTGGTGGGGCTGTTGGGGTGGTTTTGGCCGCATCTGGGTCTGTTCCGGCCGCTGCGTATCGTGATCGTGTTGCTGGTGGCGACGATGCTCGCGGAGCCGAGTATGCGGAAACAGCAGAACGCGCTGGATCTCGTGGTGCTGCTTGATAGATCGGAATCGACCGAAGACCTGATCGATAAAGGGCTCCCGGAGTGGACCAGGATTTTGGAGAAGCACAAGCCGGGACGGAAGGACACGCTGCGTTTCGTCAACTTTGCGGCGGAGGTGGCGGATGCGGGGATCGACGGCTCCTCCTTCACCGGCTCCCGGAAACTTACCAAGACAGGATTGGCGCTCTCGAACTTGATGGCGAAGGTCGATGAGACGAAGCCGACCCGGGTTCTTCTTTTCACGGATGGCTACTCGACCGAGCCACTGACCGAGGCGGCGGCGCAGCTTCGGAAGCGCGGCGTTCCCCTGGATTTCCGGCTGATACGCGATGAGACGAGCGAGGATATGCGTCTGGCTCGGCTTTCGTTTCCCGAGCGGGTCCAGCTCGGTGAGCCGTTCCTGATCTCCGTCCTGGTGCGTGGAAATGAGGATGGGAAGGTGCCGCTGATCCTGCGCAGGAACGGCCAAACTTTGGTGGAGACCGAAGTAGAGGTGAAGGACGGGAATGCGACGGTGGAGTTCACGGATCGGATCGGAAAGGTGGGTGCGTATGAATACGACGCGGAGATCCGCCCAGATAAGGACGCGCACCCCGGCAACAACCGGATGAAGCGCTGGATCGAGATCACCGGCGGGCCGCGCTTGTTGCTGGTTACGAAATACAACGACGACCCCATGGCGAAGGCGATGGCGGACATGGATTTCGATGTGCAGGTGGTGAGCGATTTCAACCAGCTCAAACCCGGTATGCTGGGCGGGACGAAGGCGGTGATTTTTAATAACATCCCGGCGCACGAGATCCCGAACGATTTCATGAAGTCCCTTGATTTCTTCGTGAGGGAACAGGGTGGAGGATTCCTGATGGCCGGCGGGAAACGCTCGTTCGGTTCCGGCGGATATTTCCAATCCGACATCGACGAACTGCTACCGGTCTCGATGGAGCTGAAATCCGAGCACAGGAAGTTGGCCGTTGCGCTGGCGATCGTGATGGATCGTTCCGGATCGATGGGGATGGGTGTGGCGGGCGGGAAAACGAAGATGGATCTCGCGAACTCCGGGGCGATCGCTGCGGTGAATTTGTTAGGGATGATGGATCAGATCACGGTGTTTGCGGTGGACAGTGAGCCGAGTAAAGTGGTGCCGCTCACCAAGGTAGGAGGGAAACAAAAGGCGATTTCTGGGAGGGTTGCGAAGATCGGTGCGGGCGGCGGTGGAATCTACGCCTACACGGGTCTGAAAGCTGGCTGGGAGGAACTCCGGAAATCGAAGGCCGGCACCCGACATCTCATTCTTTTTACCGACACGCAGGACACCGAGGAGCCGGGGGATTACCGGAAGCTTCTGGCGGAAATGACGAAGGAAGGCGCGACCGTTTCGGTGATAGGCTTGGGGACGAAGGGTGATATCGACGCCAAGCTCTGCGAGGATATCGCGAAGCTCGGCAACGGACGGATTTTCTTTTCCGACAGGCCGATGGACATCCCGCAGATTTTCGCCCAGGAGACGGTGACGATCGCTCGGTCCGCGTTCATCGAGGAACCGGTGCCGGCGCTTGCGTCCGGGCGCTGGGGTGAAATTTCCCCGAAGCCGCTGGATTGGATGGAAGCGGTGGGCGGCTACAATCTCTCGTATGCGCGGAAGGATACGACGGTTTCGCTGGTCTCCAAGGATGAGTATGCGGCGCCGCTTGTGGCGCACGCGCGGCGAGGGCTGGGCAGGACGGCAGCGGTGTCGTTTCCACTTGGCGGTGAGCATTCTGAAGAGGTGAGAAATTGGCCGGGATACGGAGATTTTGTGCAGACACTGGGACGGTTCCTGATGGGGCAGGAATTACCACCGGGAATCGCGATCCGTCATAAGGTCAAGGGCACGCGGCTGGATCTGGATCTGCTCTACGATGTCGAGGAATGGGGCGAGCGCCTGAGCAAGGATCCGCCGACCGTAAAGCTCCAGGACGATGCCGGGGGGGCGATTTACGAACTGCCATGGCGGCGGCTCGCGCCGGGTCATTTCTCGCTGAGCCGCGACCTTGAGGAAGGCAGTGTTGTGAAAGGCGCGATCCGGGTCGGCGACAACGCGATCGGCTTCGGGCCAGTGAGTGTGGGATCCAGCGTCGAGTGGGCCTTCGAGTCGGAGCAACTTGCGGAACTGAGACAGGTTTCTCACCAGTCCGACGGGCGAGAGTTGCTCAACTTGAAAGAGGCCTGGCTGCGACCTCCCTATGTCGCCGCCACTCCGCTAGGTCTTCCCCTCGGGATTACCCTGATTGGGATGATTCTGCTTGATGCGTTGATCACGAGGACAGGCTGGAAGCTTCCGGAGTTCGTAAAAATCGAGAAGCGGCAAAAGGTCGCGAAGTCAAAAGTCACTAAGCCATCGAAGCCGCAGGTGAAAGCTCCGGTGGCGGAGGTAAAAAAGGCAGACGGGCGTCAGTCTCTTCCGGAAGCCGCTTCCGAGCGACGCTCCCGATTCCAGCGGGCGAAGGATGGGAAGTAGGAATGGGCAGGTAAGGATAAGGGTGTTTCCGCCTCCTTCGCAAAGGATAGGCAGAGAAGACTCCGCTTGTGAGAAGGGCTTGGAAACACCCTTCTCCTTACCGAATCAGAAGATTCCGAGATCGATGTCCTCTGAATCGGGGCCTTCGAAGTGTTCGGAGATGAAATCCTGCCAGACCTTCCTGCTTTCCTTTGAAAGGGATGCGGTGACCTGGGCGACGCACTTCGAGCACATGAGTAGCGGCAGGGCACCGTCGATGAGGCTGCCGTCCTGACGGAACTGGGCGGAAATCGTGAAGCCCTCCATCTTTTCGCGCGGGGAGCGGCAGGCGACGCATGCGTCCAGCCTTTCTTCGGGGTTTTGCAGGAGCATCCACTCGGTCATCCGCTGCTCCCAGTCGATGCTGTTTTCCAAAAAGCTGCGGATGTCAGTCTTGGAACTCTCGCTGAATTTTCCCGAAACCCCGTCGCGGCAGCTTTCGCAGACGGCGTATTCCATGATGCATTCGCCCCGGTGGTAGTGCTTGTTGATGACCCAGGATTCGGCGGCGAGAGGCAGTAGCTGGTCGCAGACTTTGCATGTCTCGAATGGCCTGTCGGTCTCCACGGAGTCGAACCACTTTTTCAGTTCCGGCATGGGGGGATGATAGGATTGTGCCGCCGCGTTGGCAACCTGACGTTGGGTCGAGGTATCTGCTTTTGAAGCAGGTGAACCGCAGATGCTCCCATAGGGCATAAAAACGCAGATTTAAAAAAGGAATGATTACATGAATTTTAAAATATCCTCTTCATCTGCGTGGATTCTCGTTCATTTGACGAAATATCTAAGTTTCCAGTTCGTCCATGTCCGCTACGCTCCCGTTGCGGTTGAAAAATCTGTATTAGAAGAGGAGCGGAAGGAATTGCGGGTTTGCTCAACCTTGTTAGTCTGGCTCCGTGATCGAAGTGGTTTTTAATCGTGGGCTCTATCTTCCGGAAATGGATTTCTGGCTGGATCCTTGGGATGCGAAGGAGTCTGCCTTCGTTTCCCACGCGCATGCCGATCACTTTTCCCGACATGAAAGGGCGTTGTGCTCCACGCTCACGGGGCGCCTGCTGCGGGCGCGTTTCAATATGGCCGAGACACGGCTGGACGCACATGAGTTCGGTGCGATGATTGAGAGGGACGGTTTTCGGATGCGGATGCTGCCCGCCGGTCATATCGTCGGCTCCGCGATGCTGCACGTAACGCGGAAATCGGACGGCGCGACCCTGCTATATACCGGAGATTTTAAGGTCAGGCGGGGGAGGACGACGCAACCGGTGAATTTCATCAACGCCGACACGTTGATCATGGAAACCACCTTCGGGCTACCGCACCTTGTTTTCCCGGGGCAGATGGAGATCGATGCCATGGTGTTGCGCTTTGTGAACGATGCGATCGCGGACGGGGTGACGCCGGTACTGTTTGGGTATTCGCTGGGCAAGGCGCAGGAGGCGGTGGCTTTGCTCGCGGAGCACGGGATACCGGTGCTCTCCCATCCCAAGGTCGCCGAGATGACGGATGTCTGCCGGGAGGCGGGACTGGATCTGCCAGAGCCAGCGGTTTTCGAGGGCTTTGCACTGCCGGGGCAAGCGGTGGTGGCTCCGCCGAATGCAGACCGTACGAAGCTGCTGCGAGGGCTCAAGGACAAGCGAACCGCGATGCTGACCGGGTGGGCGCTTCAGCCGGGGGCTTTCTACCGCTATCGGGTCGAGCAAATCATCCCGATGTCTGACCATGCGGATCACGTGGGTCTCCATCAATGCGTGACGCGGGTACGTCCGAAACGGGTTCTGACCGTGCACGGGTATGCGAAGGAATTTGCGGCGGAATTGCGAGCGAAGGGAATGGATGCTTGGTGTGCGATGGGTGGGGATCAGCTCGAGCTTTCACTTGGTAAAGCCCATGCCTCATCGGTCGGGGCTGCGGCACCCAGGCACATTCGCCCGATCTGCCAGTTGGCGGATTTTTCCGATGTCTGCCGTCTGGTCGGGGAGACCAGCAGCAGGGTCTTGAAAGTGGAGTATCTGGTGAACTATCTTCGCGGCTTGGAGTCGTCGGACGATCTGGCGTGCGCCACCCGCTGGTTCACTGGTGAGGCCTTGCCGAGGCGGGCGGGTAGGCGGCTCTTGGATATTGAAAAGCCGACAATTAAACGATCGTTGGCTTCTGTTCCGGGTGTGAAGCCGGAGCGATACAAACAGATACTGGCGACTCAGAATGACATAGCTGGGGCGGGTCGAATTCTATTTAAGGAAATTGCACTTTCACCTAATCCAATTCTTTTGAGTGAGTTATATACATTTTTACTTAAAATGGAGCAAATGGAATCAGCTCTCGGTAAGGTTGATTTACTTTCGAAACGTTTGTTTGAACTGCATCCTTCGGAGAGTGAACTTGTGATCAGGTTATTAACAAGGGATCTCCGAATTGGGCTCGACGAGGATTTGGTGGAAGAGGCGATCTGTCAGGCATTTCAAGCAGATGCGGGAGAGGTATTCGGAGCAAACATGCTGACCGGCGATCTGGGGATGACTGCGGTTTTGGCGAGAGATGGTCGGCTCTTGGAGGCGACTCCCACGGCGCTTGTTCCCATCCGGTGCATGCTCGCTTCGGCCTTGGCAGGGGACGCCGGAGATGATGGGACGGAGTTCCCCGATCTACCGTTTTCGCCGCCATTCTGGCTCGAACCGAAATACCGGGGGATCCGCGCCCAACTGCATAAGTCGGGAGATGAGATCGGGTTGTTTTCCCGGGATCTGCGTCCGCTTGATCGGGAGTTTCCGGAGTTGATTGAAGCGGCGGCAAAACTGGAAGGGGATTTTATCCTGGATGGCGAACTGATTGCTCACGCAGAGGGTCGCAAGTTGGGCTCCGCGGATTTGCAGAAGAGGATAGGAAAGCGCAGGGCGGTGGGAGATCTTTTCATGGAGACGGGCGAGGGGGCGGATTCCGTTCCGCTCAGGTACGTCGCGTTCGATTTGCTGTGGGCGGATGGGGAAGTCCTGCTAGATCTTCCCTTGGCCGAGCGGAGAGCGAGGCTCGAGCGGTTGCCACTAGGCGGGATTTTTTCGATCATCAATTTGCTAAGTGCTGATGATGCGCGCGGTGTCGAGACCCACTTCGAGCAGGCGATCCTCGACGGGCATGGCGGGCTGATCGCCAAGGATCCGGCGAGTATTTACCGCCCCGGCACGAGGGGGGCGGATTGGATCCGGCTCGGGGGGGCCTAACGGCACCGGCACGTTGTGAACGGTTAGAGAGATGTGAACGGTTAGAGGGATGTGACGCATCCGTTACCGAAGTTTCAGCTATCCTGTCTTGCAAACAACCGGGATGGCCGATATTTCGTATCGCATCATGGCGAGTGCAGGTAAGATTAATTTTCCAAAGAATGGTTTTGAGGCGGTAATCTTCGATTGCGACGGAACCTTGGTCGACTCGATGCCGGCGCATTTCGATGCCTGGTGCGAGGCGCTTGCGTCATACGGAGCGGGCGGAATTTTTCGCGAAGATGTTTTCTTCGCAATGGGCGGCAGACCCACCCGCGACATCGTCGTGGATCTAAACAGCGAATACGGCCTGAAACTCGACCCCGAGGATATCGCACTGGCGAAGCGCGAGGCGTTTCTCGGGAAGCTTCATCTCGTGGAGTTCATTGATGAGGTTGCCGATTTCGCAAAATCACTGAGAGGAAAGATGCCGCTAGCGGTCGCGTCCGGCGGTTCCCGCTACGTGGTGGAGAAAACGCTCAAGCTTCTCGAATGCTCCGATTGGTTCGACGAGGTGGTGACAGCGGATGATGTTTCCAATGGCAAGCCGAACCCGGAAATTTTCCTGAAAGCGGCCGAGTTGTTGGGCGTGTCGCCCGAGAAATGCCTGGTGATCGAGGACGCACCTCCCGGCGTGATCGCCGCCCAGGCAGCGGGGATGCAGGTCATCACCGTGCCGATGCCGCTTTGCAGCCGGGCTTGATATAATTTGCGCTTCGGATCAGCGCGTGATCTTCATTCGCTCTGCGGTGAAGGGGCTGTCAGGGCTGCAGGTCTTTACTGCCGCCCTTCATGCCCAGTAGGACGACTTTGAGATCTTTTCCGACCATGGATGCGTCGAGCGGGAAATAGTAGGCGTAGCCGGTTACCGGCGACCTAGAGGGATATTCCCATGGGTTGGTGGGCGTGTTCTCATCTGCGCCGGCGAAGACTCCGGTTTCGGCGGAAAGAGGATGGCAGAGAAGAGCCAAAGCTAACAGGGTGCGGTTCATGGGTGGAGGCTATCGGGCTGATTATCCCCGATTAACAAAATCCCGAGGAGGAAAGCTTCGCGCTGCCGCCATCACGTTCCGTCGCTAACGGATTCGAGCGGTTTCTCCTTAGTGGTTTTCGTTTCCGGCTCGGAATCAGGCTCCGGTCGGCTGACGGTTGAATACACTCCGTCGCCGATCTCAAGGGTGCCCGACTGGATGTCGGCTGCGGCGAACTGCCCGAGCTTTTCTCCGGTCGCCCGGAGGTTTGCGGCACGACCCTCGGGTCCCTGCGTGGTGAGGATGGCTCCCGTCGCAATATTCCAGGTGCCGTAGGACTGGATGAGGACAAACTTGCGGTCAGCCGGGATGGAGGCGACACGTCCGACGAGGCGAGGACTTGCCTCTTCTTGCTGCTTCTCAGTAGGTTCTTTCTCTGGCTTGTCGGCGCAGGCGGGGACGAAGGCAATGAAAGGCAGAAGTGCCAGCGGCCAGCGGATGAAGGGGAGGGCTTGGAGCATCTCGGACAAGGGTTTCAGGGTGAGAGGCGGTCGATATTCCAGGAATCGTCGGTTTGGTGCGTGTAGAGGAAGCGGTCGTGGACGCGGGCTGGACCGCCCTGCCAGAACTCCACCGTTTCGGGAACGACGCGGTATCCGCCCCAGAAGGAGGGGATGGGTATTTCACCATTCTTGAACCTGCTTTTGATTTCTTCGATCTTTTGGAGCAGGATTTTGCGGGAGGATATGACTTCGGATTGGTTCGATACCCAGGCTCCGATCTGGGATTCCCGGGGTCTGGTGGCGAAGTATCCTAGGGATTCAGCGGTAGAGATCTTTTCCGCGTGTCCTTGGATGATCACCTGGCGCTCCAGTGTGACCCATGGGAACAGCAGGCAGACGGAAGGATTGGCGGCGATGTGCGCGGCTTTGCGGGATCCGTAGTTGGTGAAGAAAGTGAAACCTTTTCGGTCGAACGCCTTGAGTAGGACGGTGCGCTGGGAAGGTATGCCCTCAGGCGAGATCGTGGCCAGTGTCATGGCGTTGGGTTCGTGGACTTGCAGTTCGGTCGCTTGCGCGAACCATTGGGCGAACATCACGGTGGGGTCTTGGCTGAGATCCTCGCGGTGCATTCCTCGCGAAGAGTATTCTTTTCGGAAATCGGATAGATCCATGGATTAGTTTAACCGCAGGGTGCGGAATTTCAAACCCCAAGCGAGCTGAATCCCTAGAATTCGTGTAAAACTTATGTAACGCGGGGATTGGGGCTTGATCCGCTGTGCAGGGTGTTTTTACTAGGATCTGTGAAAATGAAATGTAGTGCGAGTTTGATTGGAGCGTCGGTGCTTTTTGGTGCGGTTTCCTGCAAGGATAAAGAAAAGACCGTCGGAACCGGTGGCGGTGAGGAGTCCGTGGTGGAGAAAGTTGCTGAGAGTGTAAAGGAAGCGATCACCCCGAAAGCCGAATCCTCGCTCAGTGACGAGGAGCGGGCAGCGAAACTTGGCTTTGCGAAGTTCCTCCCGAAGGACACGGAGATGGTCATGTCCGTCTACAATTCCGAGAAGGTGGCGGAACAGCTCAAGGCACTGAAGCTATACGGCCTGCTAGAATCGGAACTCGGGATGGGCGGAATGCTTCCCGGGCCAGATGGCCCTATGCTTGAGGATGGTGGCCCTTTGATCGAAGAGGATTTGCTGGAGGACGAAGATGCGGTCGCACCGGATGCGGAGCAGGCCGAAGATCCCCTGGACGGGGATCTGGAAGAGGAGATGATGGAGGAGCCCAGTCCGTGGGTGCTGCTGGGTCAGGAAGTGACTATCGCTCTCGGCGCTACGGCGGGGGAGCAGACAGGCAGACTGCTTACACTCAACCGCAGGATGGCTTATTTCCAGGCGAGGGCGCTTGGCAAGGCAGCACAATCCTACGCGAAGACCGGGAAGATGGATGAGTTCGCAGAAGAACTTGAAAGCGAAATGGGCGAAGGGCTGATCAAAAACCTGCTTGAGGATTCGGAGTCGGGCATCGGGCTTTTCGACAAGACCGAGATGCCACCCCTGTATATTGCTTTCAGGGCGAAGGAAGAGGAGTTGGAACAGGCATTGCAATTGGTCAACGGCGGGATGGGGATTTTCGGCATGGCTGGAGAGATGGTCGCTCCCGTGGATTTCGAGACCGGCGGGGCGCAATTCGCCGGATTCAAGCTGCTTGGTTCTGAAATCGCCAAGACGATGGACGCAGAGCGTGAGGACATGGAGGAAATGCTGAGTTCGGAGGTGATCGATGGTATTCTGAAGTCGATTTCCAAGAAAAACCTCGTCGTGGTGACTGGTACCGTTGGCGACTATGTTGTCATGATGATTGGCGGCTCTGAGGAATCCCTCAAAATCGCTGCAGACGTTAAGGACTCCTTGGTTGCGACCGATAATCTCAAGTTTGCCGATCCGTTTGCGGACAAGCAGCTCGTTTCCCTGATCCACGGTGAAAAAGAACTCTGGGACGAGTTGTTCAAGGAGGCCGGCGGTCTCGGAACCTATGCACTTGGCCTGCGGGATGGAATTTCCGGAGGCGGAGGCATGGGGGTGACACGGGATCTTGAGTCTATGCTCGAGATCGTCGCGGATCGTGAAAAAGAACTCCTCGCCCTGGGCGTTTCCAGCGACCTGGGATTGGTGGCCTACGCGGAGGACGGCCTGAAGATTGAGAGCTACGGCGGATACGATAAGGGCGCGGTCGAATGGGGAGCGAAAACCAAGCTAGCCCACCTTGGAGACAGCGATGACAATATGCTTTTTCTGAATATCCCGAGCAACGCCGGCTATGATGAGAAAATGGGCGACTATCTTGAGGCGATCGTTGAAACGTTGTATGCGACAACGGTCAAATTCTCCGAACTTGAGATCGACGCCCCGGAACTGGCGGAGCTGAAGCAGTATATGAAGCTCTTTGATGGGGAGTTCCGCACGGATGTGGCCGCTCTCTACAGCGCCCTCGACGGGATGTCGGACGGGCTCGGACACGAGATGGCGGTGGTGATGGATCTCAAGGGCTCGATGCCTGCTATCCCCGGCATTCCTCAGGAACTGGTCGATGATGGAAAAGCGCCGCGGATCACCATGATCGCGCCGGTGACTGATCGCAGCAAGATCAAGGATGGTTGGAAGGAAATGGATCTGCGTGCGACTGCACTGCTCGCAAAGGTAAGCGAGATGACGGGTGAGAAGATCCCGATGCAGAAACCGATCAGTTCGGAAAAGGATGGCATGACTACCTGGTTTTTCGCCATGCCGTTTTTCCAGGATGATTTCCTGCCATCGGTAACGGTGAGCGACGAATGGTTCGCGATGTCCACCTCGAAGACCCAGTCGTTGGATCTGATGAGCAAGGCAGCGGCCGGCGGTGAGACCGGTGGAGGCATTGAGTTCTATGTGAACTTCAGTGCGATTACCGATTACGCGGATGAAATGCTGAATGTTGTGGATAAGAATTCAGCCGTAGTGTTCACCGAAGATTACGAACTGGAGAGCTTCAACCGCGAGAAGGTTCAGATGAAGAAGGTGATCGAGGCCTGCCGCGAGTTCGATTCCATGAGCTGGACGGTCAAAAAGGAGAACGGCCAAATGCACGGTTCGGTGCACTTCAAGACAAAGTGATTCTTTCGCTGTCTGCGCCGCGAACTCAAGCGGGGCGCGGGCTTTCCCGACTGATCCGGAACCGATGGAGATCGAACCGATAGGTTTTCTGAGGACTTGCTTCGGGGAAAAGTTCGCGGTGCCCCGGCAGCCCGGGCTCTGCCCTAGCGCATGGGGTTCGCTAGAGTTTATACCAAAATACCGTTCCGCCGAGGCGGTGCGCGGGCTAACGGGATTCTCCCATGTCTGGTTGGTTTTCGGATTCCACAAGACGGCGGGAAAGGGTTGGCACCCGACGGTCAGGCCGCCCCGCCTTGGGGGCAACGACCGGGTGGGGGTGTTTGCGAGTCGCTCCACGTACCGTCCGAATGGACTCGGACTGTCCCTTGTTCGACTTGATGGCATCGGTATGGAACGCGGGGACGGGATGGATCCACCGGTTCTCCATTTCTCCGGGGTCGATCTCGTCGATGGTACTCCGGTGTATGATGTGAAGCCCTATCTTCCCTACGCTGAGGCCTTGCCGGATGCTGCGGAAGGATATGCAGCTGCGCCCTTGGAGCGGGTTGAGGTGAAGCTTGATGAATCGGCGGAAAGCGATTTTTCGATGCTCGACGAGCGTTCCCGGCGAGTGATTCTGGAGGTTCTTGCTTTGGATCCGCGTCCTGCAGCGTCTCCGAAGGAAGATGGAAAGGTCCATGGCGCCACGCTCTGCGGTAGAAATGTGAGGTTTCGTTTCGAATGCGGAACCTGTTGGATTTCAAGCGTTGGGGATTCCCAATAGAGGATGGTTGAGGATTCCCGCTTGCCTGTGGGGCGGTGGTTGCATACGGGTGAGCGTGTCCGTCGCCGTTCCGGCTGTATGGATTCCACCCCAACACTACATTATGGCTATTTCACGAGCGTTGCTTTCGGTTTCCGACAAGACAGGATTGGTTGAATTTGCGGAGGGTCTTGCGGAGATGGGCATTGAGCTGCTGTCCACGGGAGGAACCGCGAAGGTACTCCGGGAGGCCGGCCTGAAGGTGATTGACGTTTCCGAATACACCGGCGCGCCCGAGCTTTTTGAAGGCCGCCTGAAAACCCTTCACCCCATGGTCCACGGAGGGCTTTTGCACCGGCGTGACGATGCACAACACGTGGCCGATGCCAAGGAACACGGCATCCCTCCCATCGACCTGGTGGTGGTGAATCTCTACCCTTTCGAGGAGACCGTCGCAAAGGAGGGAGTCACCTTGGGGGAGGCGATCGAGAACATCGATATCGGAGGGCCGTCGATGCTTCGCAGCGCCGCGAAGAACCACTCCCACGTCACCGTGGTGGTCTCTCCCTCCGACTATCCGGTTGTTCTCGAGGAAATGCGCGAGAACGGCGGGGACACCACCAAGGGCTTGCGCGAACAACTTGCGGTGAAAGTTTTCCTACGCACCTCACAGTATGACGGAGCGATTACGAATTTCCTCGGCCAGTGCCGCCAGGGGACGGGCTGTTCCTTCACCTTGAGCCTGCCGCTTGAGCAGGAACTCCGCTACGGCGACAACCCGCACCAGAAGTGCGCGATGTACGGAAATTTCTCTTCCTGCTTCACCCAGCTTCAAGGCAAGGAGCTGAGCTACACCAACGTCATCGACATCGAGGCGGCGGCCGACCTGATCCTCGATTTTGTGCGACCGACGGTGGCTATCCTGAAACACACCAATCCCTGCGGTGTCGGCCAGGACGACGAGGATCTGCGACTTGCATGGCAGAAGGCATTCGAGACGGATCGTCAGGCTCCCTTCGGTGGCGTGATCGTCACCAACCGCCCCCTGACACTTGAGCTCGCCCGTGTGATTTCCGAAATCTTCACTGACGTGATCATCGCTCCCGACTTTGAGCCGGATGCCCGCGCCCTGCTTCAGAAGAAGAAGAAGCTCCGCCTGATGAAGCTCAACGATGCCTATCTCTCAGCGAAGAAGTCTCCGGTGATCCGTTCCAGTCCCGGCGGACTGTTGGTAATGGATCGCGACCACACCGCGCTCGGCCTGGACGATCTGGAGAGCAAGGTTGTGACCAAGCGCCCACCCACTCAGGAAGAGCTCCGCGCCATGCGCTTCGGCTGGAGGATCGTGAAGAACGTGAAGTCGAACGCGATCGTCTACACTCATGCGGACCGAACCCTGGGTATCGGTGCTGGGCAGATGAGCCGGGTGGATTCCTCACGGATCGCAATTTGGAAAGCCAAGGAGGCTGGCCTCGATCTCAAGGGCTCCATTGTCGCCTCCGACGCCATGTTCCCATTTGCGGACGGCCTGCAATCCGCCATCGACGCGGGAGCGACTGCCTGCATCCAGCCCGGCGGATCGATGCGTGACGAGGAGGTCATTGCGGCCGCCGACGCGGCGGGTATGGCGATGGTCTTCACAGGGCACAGGCATTTCAGGCACTGATCTCGGCATGCGGAGTTTTTGGATGCCTGCTTGCCAAGGCCGAGTGGGAGGATATGTTGTCCGGCCTAGCGGAAGATGACGCCATTCTTACGGAAAATACTCGGGATGAACTGGGTGCTCGTGTTCGTCATGTACGCGCTGCTCATCTTCGGTGTGTTCATGATCGAGAGCGCGGCGAGGCACCTGCCTATGTCTGCGGAAAAGCTCAATGAGTTCGGCTCGGCGGGGGCGTATTACGCATGGATGCAGAAAAACTGGATCGTGGTGGGCAGTGTGGCCTACTTTGCAGCTGCGCTCATTGACTACAAATGGATACGTTGGTTGGGTGTCCCTCTCTACGCGGTCAGCCTCGGTCTGATGCTGATGGCGATGCAAGCCGATGACGAGGTTCACCGACTCAGCATTGCCGGATTCAGCTTCCAGCCTGCGCAGCTTGGGGTGACATCGGGTATCATCATGATCGCTTGGCTGATGCAGGATCTCCCAAAGTTCCACCGCATTCTCGGCGACCCGTTCGTACGGATCACCGTCATCGGGGTTGTGTCTGCCATCCCATTCCTGTTGGTGATGAAAATGGGTGACATGGGCTCCGCCCTGGTGTGGATCCCCGTGGTGATCGTTTCCTTGGTCGTTGCCGGGATCCCGTTCCGCTTCCTGAGTTTCATTTCCTTCGTGTCGGCCGGGATACTGCCCATCCTCTATTTCGTGATCCTGCCCCTTGTGTCCGAGCGTGGGCCGGATCGGATCGATCTTTGGTTGCGGATGCTGCAAGGGCAGCAAGTTGACATCCAGGGTGACGGCTACGCGCCCCACAACGTCTCCATGGCGGTCGGGAAGGCGGGCTGGAAGGGTGTCGGCTGGAAGGCATCCGCCGACAAGGGTTCACTGCACGACAAGAAATTCATCCCCCACCTGACGGCGCACAACGACTTCATTGTCGCGGTGATTGCGGAGGAGCTCGGATTCCGCGGCATGCTCCTGCTCTTGGGGTGCTTCGTGCTCCTGCTTGTGCAGGGGCTGTTCATTGGATTCTACAGTCGTGATGTGGCGGGACGACTTATCGTGTGCATGGTCGTGGCGCTACTTTTCGCGCACATCTACGAGAACATCGGGATGTGTGTTCTGCTGATGCCGATCACGGGGATCCCGTTGCCGCTCGTCAGCTACTCGGGAACCTTTGTGGTGATCTGTATGTTCCTACTCGGCCTGGTGCAGAGCGTCTGGGTTCACAGGCACCGCCGCCGCCTTGAGGAGGTGTGAACCAATACTCCGGGGCCTCAGGATTGGCCGTCCGAGGTATAGGTGTTGTTGGAGGAGTATCCGCTGCGGTAAGAGCTCTCGTTCTTGTCGCGAAGGTGGGACGGCGGCTTGAGGAAAGGATAGTTTTGAGTGAGTTCCTCTATGTCCGCTTCACTCCCGTTGTGGTCAAAATCTCTTCAAAATTAGCAGGTTACCCCTTGTGTAGGAGCCCTGCCACGGCAAGTCGAAATTGGAGTGAATAACGCCCGGCAACAGGCAGGTCACCCGATGGGAATACCTGTCTGCCGGAGCTGATTTCTACGCGGAAATGACACATTTATTTTTTCGCGACTCCTAAATGTCCTGCTCGATTGATTTCAGGGTCAGGAAAAGGTCGTGCCAGCGCCCAAGCTTGGGTTCGACCGCGAGTTTTTCGCGGGCGAGGTGCTTTCGAATCGAGTTCAGGCATGTGGTGTAATCCTGGAAAAAGATGCGAAGCCCGTCCTCGTAATCGGCTCGGAGCGTTTCCGCGAAGTCACCGCAGGTGTCGAGCAGGGAGTTCTGGAAATCACGTGAGATTTTTCGGCGGGTGATGAGCGCGATGACTGTCCCGCCCAAGATGAATGCGATTGCGATCCCGCAGAAGATCCAGGGCAGCCAGGGAAAACCGAATATCCCGCAGAGCGCACCGAGGATTAGGAAAATCAGTGTGGTTGCGGTGAAGGATTTGAGAGCCAGATTGCGCCGCCGCAACTCGCGCTCGAGGTCCTTGCGGACATGGAGATTGCCGATCGCCTGGTGGGCGGCGCGGCCGATGCGCTGGACGAAGCGGCGGCGTGCTTGGGCGAGTTTTTCGTCGATCGGTTCCTGCTCGTCGATGCCCGTTCCGATGGATTCGCGAACGCGGCTGTCGAGATCGTCCCAGTGGCTCCGGCAGGCGGCGACGACATCCGCGCCGTCCGATTCCGCAACCGCCTCGACAGCCGTGCGCAGGCGGTCGATGAAGAGGGCTTCCGTCTGGCTGCCGGTGCGGTCCCCGACGAAGATGCGGAAGACGGAGCGGGTGAGACCGAGCCATTTCCGCAGGGAGCGGGTGACCCAGACCGCCTCTGTTTCGAATACC
>Ga0206131_10002114_pt1 | contig 24502 bp, 19 predicted proteins | sample Helgoland_Spring_FD_148636 | JGI IMG/M metagenome (GOLD analysis project Ga0206131, IMG submission 148636) | Pelagic subsurface seawater microbial communities from Kabeltonne, Helgoland, North Sea - Helgoland_Spring_Bloom_20160517_1 | ecosystem: Environmental > Aquatic > Marine > Epipelagic ...
AAATAAAACATAGAAGAAAAAAAAAAAAAAAAAAAAAAAAAAAAAAAAAAACTTAACCCATTTAGCTCAGCATTGAAACCAAATGATATTAAAAAACAAATAATTGAACGTGTTAAAGCACATCATAAAAAAAAAAAAGAAGAAATACAACTTGAAAAGAAAAAAGAGGAAGAAGCAAAAATATTTACAAATGATTTTACGGATACAGTTTCTTATTTAAATACGCTAACAAAACAAAATAGAAAGAAAAAAGATAGGAAAAAAAGAGTAAGAAAAAATAAAAAAACAATGAAAAATACCGAACAAAATATTAATAATTCTTTAAATTATGCAAGTAGACCAGCGCCACCATACAGCAACTTGAAAAATTCAAGTAAGCCAACCTATCGTGAATACAACAAAACGTTGAAAAAAAAACAAAATAACAATGCCTCCCCATTAATTATAAATACAGGAGATATGCCAGATTCCAATACAGATACTTTCGATAAACGCAAATCTAAATTAGAAGATTTAAAAGAAAAATTTAGCGAAGTTGTAGCCACAGTAGAAGAAGCAGTCGAAGAAACATTTGATGACAATACAAACAAAAACAACGAAGTGTCAAAAGAACACCATAAAGAAAAAAAACATAAAAGACGAAATAGATACAAAACAAAACGTATTAAAAAAAAATTAACATTGGGTAAAAATTTAAAAACTCGCACCGTTGGTGTATTAATAAATAATAAACAAACACGAAAAAAAATAAAAAATGACCATCAAAAATTACATACAAAATCTACAAATACTGTAAAAAAATTCTTATTAAAGCATAATTTATTAAAAGTAGGCTCAACTTGTCCAGAAAATATATTAAGAGTTACATACGAAAATAGTTATTTATCGGGAGACGTAATCAATAAAAATCCTGATATATTACTACATAACTACATGCAAGAAGTATAATTAATTAATCTATTTAAAGCGAACATGGTGTAATTTATTAGTATGACCAAGAAATCAATGATGGAAGAATATTTTATTACATTAAATAATTTAAAAAAAAAAAGGGGAAACGAAACAATTTTGTTATGGCAATGCGGTTCCTTTTTTGAAGTTTATGCATTAGGTATATTTAAAAATAATATACCCGAATTTGTTGAAGCAAAATTTCAAATTGAAACATTCAGAGATTTATGTAATATGACAGTTGTAAAAAAAGGAGAACAAAAATACAAAAACAAACCAGTATTTATGGCAGGCTTTACAACAGCCAACCCGTATTTATTAGAAAAACATCTAAACACATTAATGGATAATGGATTAACAGTAAAGGTAGTTGTTGAAAACGGCGATGATATATTAAATAAAGGGAAAAAAAGAAAAGAACTAGGTATATTTTCTCCAGGAACTAATTTTAATGATACAACTACTCATAATACAAATAATATTATGTGTATTTGGCTAGAAAAACGTTCAAAAACATTATTAACAAAACAGCCTTGTCTAGCTTGCGGTGCAAGTATTATTGATATATTTACAGGCACTTCGGATTTCATCGAATTTAATACGAGTGGAGAGAATTTACAAGAAATAGCTATATTTGATGATTTACAAAGATTTTATTCTATACACGAACCAAAAGAAGTAATTTTTATACATAATTACAAAAAACAAAAAGAAATAGATGAAATAATACAATTTTGCGGTTTTCATCCTAAGAAAATGACTAATATTTCCATTTTTGAATATAATAATAAACAACAAGTTAGTGAATTAGAGAAGCAAGCATTCACTTTTTCAAAACAAAACTACCAACAAGAAATATTGGAGAGATTTTATAAGAATGCAAAATTAGATTACAATATATTTTTAGAGACAACACAATTAGTTCATTATCCATTTTCATTACAAAGTTTTTGTTTCCTTTTAGACTATATTTATTGTCATAATCCTAATTTAATTCAAAAAATTTACGAACCAAAATATAACAGTAAAACAAATCAATTATTATTAATGAGCCACGCTTTACAACAGCTCAATATTATCGATACACATATAGATGATGGACCATATTCTAGTGTTAAAAAAATATTAAATAAATGTATTACACCCATGGGAAAAAGAAGTTTCAATATGTTATTGGTTAAACCCACTACTAATGAATCATATTTGAAAAAAGAATATAAAATAACAGAATTTATTATGAAAAATTATGAAAAATTCCAACATATAAGAGAAAAATTTAAAATGGTCAAGGATATTGAAAAATTATACAGAAAAGTTATATTAAAAGATGTATTGCCTTGTGAAATAGCACATTTTTATAAAACCATTCAAATGACTCAAGAATTATATATTGAATTAGAAAACACCAAAACAATTGGTAAATATATTCAGGATAATATCAATATAAATTTAAACAAAAAATGCAGTGAACTATTGAAAGAAATAGATACAAACATTGATGTCGATATTGCCATTAATATTAATAATAAAAAATATGATGTTAATTTTGTAAAAGAAGGTGCTTATGAAAAACTCGATAAAACATTCAATAATTATATGCTTTCCTATTCTAAATTAAAAAAAATTCAAGAAACATTTAATAATATAATTAAAGATTATCAAAATACTGGTTCTAATTTTTTAAAATATCACACAACAGAAAAAAGCCCTCCTTATCTCGAACTAACAAACACAAGAACTAAAATATTAGAAAGTATCATCGAAAAACATTTGAAAGAAATAAAAAATAAAAAACTCGAGGCATTAAATATAGATTTTAAATCTATTAAATTTGCCACAGCCACAAGCGGTAATAAAAAAGTGGCTGGCAATGAAATTAAAAAAATATGCACCGACATATATGTAAATAAAGCCGTGTTTCACGACCAATTGAAATTTACATACAAAAATATAATAGGCAAATTAGAAGAATATCAAATACATTTTAATAAAATATCAAAGTTTGTAAAAATTCTAGACGTTTTAATGAATAAAGCATATATAGCAAAAACAAATAAATATTGTAAACCTAAAATTAAAAAAGCCAGTAGTGCCTTTTTTTCAGCAAAAGGATTGAGACATCCTCTTATAGAAAAAATACAAACAAATACATTATATGTCCCAAATGACGTAGAAATTGGTAAACGAGAAAAAGGTATATTATTGTTTGGAACAAATGCGGTAGGTAAATCGAGTTTAATAAAATCAATGGGAATTTGTATAATCATGGCACAAGCAGGTTTATTTGTTCCGTGTTCAAAATTCACGTATCAACCTTACAATAAAATATTTACCAGAATTTTAGGAAATGATAATTTATTTAAAGGATTAAGTAGTTTTCAAGTAGAAATGTGCGAATTTAAAACAATTGATAACTTGAGTGATGAAAATAGTTTGGTATTAGGCGACGAATTATGTTCTGGTACAGAAATGGGGTCAGCAATAAGTTTATTTAGTGCGGGATTAATACGATTGAATTCTAGAAAATCATCTTATATTTTTGCTACCCATTTCCACGAATTAGGAAACATGAAAAGAATCAAAGAATTAAAGTATTTAACATTGAAACATATGGAAGTAATATATGATAATATCAATGATTGTTTAGTATATAATAGAAAATTATGCGATGGACAAGGAAATAATATGTATGGATTGGAAGTATGCAAATTTTTAAAATTCCAAGATGATTTTATGGAATTAGCACATAGTATTAGAAGAGAAGAATTTGGTGAAAACGAAAGTTTTTCAAAAAAAAAAGCTTCAAAATATAACAATAAATTAAAAAATAAATGCACATTTTGCAATAAAAAAGCAACAGAAGTGCATCATTTAATACCTCAAAAAGATGCCGATAAAGATGGTTATATTGACATAATCCATAAAAACAATAAAGCAAATACTGTACCATTATGTAGCGAATGTCATTCGAAAGAAACAAAAGGAAATATAAAAAGAAAAGCTGTCCAAACAACAAATGGGTTGATTTTTAAAATTATTGAATAATTTAAATTATAAAAAAATTAATGAAAATATATATTATATGTTAACTTTTATAACACAACAAGACATAAATTATTTTTTTGAAAAAACCATGATAATTTTAGCTATTGCTGGAGCATTTTTATACATAAGAATATTAATTATTAAAATGAAATTTAAATTTCCATCAGACAAGAAATATAAATTAGATAAAGTAGTTGTTATTGAAAAATTTGATAGTAAAATTTTAGAAAACATTGAAAATAAAAAAAAATACGATGCGATAAAAAAAAAAGGATTTTGTAATAATATAGGTATGGATAAAAAATGTGGAGAATTTGATAATAAAACAGCGTGCACAACAGTTGATTGTTGTGTTTGGGCTAAGAATAAAAATGGTTCAAAATGCGTTCCAGGAGACATAAATGGACCACAGATGCAAAAAGATAAAAGTTTAACAAAATACGATGAGTTTTATTATTTAAATAAAAATAAAAAATTAGTTAATTAAATTGATTTATAAACAATTTATATTATATAATATAAAATATGATAATTCCAGTTAAATGTTTCACGTGCGGTAAAGTTTTAGGAGATAAATATTTATATTATATTAAAAAAGTCAGAGAACAGAAGATCAAGAAAAATATTGATTCTGAGAATGTAATATATTTAGACGAAAAAATAATAAATAAAACAGTCGAAGGTCTTGTATTAGATTCTCTTAATTTAAATAAAATGTGTTGTAGAAGACATTTGTTATCTCATGTTGATATTGAATAAAATATATAGATAATATATATATATGGCAAGAAGAAGAACAAGAAAAAGACAACGAGGTGGTTGTGGTTGCTCACTAAAAGGTGGACGTAAAAGAAGACGTAAAAAAGGAGGCGATCATGTTCCAGGTCATGTAGAAGGTTCACCAGCACAAGCACCTAGTCCAGCACCAGAACGAATGCAAGAAGAACAAAAAGAAGAAAAAAGCTTATTGTCTAGAATGACATTTGGTTTATTAGGCGTAGGCGGAAGCAGACGTAGACGTAGAACCAAAAGACGAAGAAAAAGTAGAAGACGTAGAAGTCGTTCAAGAAGTCGTCGTAAAAAATCAAGACGTCGTAGAAAAAGTCGTAGAAGAAGGCGCAAATAAATTTTTTATTTAGCATAATATTTAATTCTAATTTAATATTATATATGGCAAGAAGAACTAGAAGAAGAAACAGAACTAGGAGCCGTCGAAAAATGCGTAGAAAATCAAAAAGAACGAGAAAATCAAAAAGACGAAGAAAATCAAAAAGACTAAGAAAATCACGCAAAAAAAGAAGAAGAACTAGACAACGAGGAGGAGGATGTGGTTGTGGTTCAGGAAAAGGATTATTTTCGGGAGGCAATAAAGTTGAAGTAAATAAATTAAATTTAAAAGTAATGGAACCACCCATATCGACAAATAATAGTTGGCATGCTCCACGAAATCCCGTGCAATTAGGTGGTAGAAAACGGAGACGAAAAAAAACTAAAACGAAAAAAAGACAACGAGGTGGAGCAAGTTTAATGAGAACAATAGGTTTAGGAGATGTATTACAAGGATATTATTCAGCAACAGATTTAGCAACAAATACTCAAAATAAATGGGCGGGAAAAAGAGCTATAACTTCATCCAACCCCATTAGACAACCAAAAATGATGAAAGTTGCCGATTCACAATACAAAATACCCAATGTTCCAGAATATCACAGATTATCTTCGGCAAAAGCGGCAAAACACGTTTTAAAATCTTAAAAAAATCTGATAGTATATTATAATGAATATATCAAAAATAGTTTCAGCAAAAACATTTAAATCTTTATGTACTCCCGCACAATTATATTTTGGATTATCCGTTCTTAGTTTTATTGCTTTAATTATACAAAATTGCACAGACCCATATAGTTTTTGTATCGGTAGTTTTTCTGCTCCCAGCCCAATTCACAACGCTTCCTATTTTATTGTAAAAACAATGTATATTTTATTTTGGACTTGGATTATTAATAAAGCTTGCACAAAGGGTTGGAATAAATTGGCTTGGTTGATTGTTTTATTCCCATTTATAGCCATGTTTGTATTATTAGGACTATTAATGGTTGGATTGCAACGAGAAATAATAAAAAAAAAACAATAAATTATTAAAATTATAATTATTTAACTAATTGTAATTTTAAAAAAATATGATAATGATATAATATAGATGGAAGATATTTCTTGGAAAACCATTGATATTATGTTTAAAGATAATCCAAATTTTTTAATAAAACATCATATCGAATCGTATAATGAATTTTTTTCAAATGGAATTATTAATATTTTTAAAAGCACAAATCCATTAAAATTTTTCAAAGAAGAAATAGGAAAAAATTCGGGCAAATATAAATATAATTGTAATATTTATTTGGGTGGAAAACAAGGCGATAAAATATATTTTGGAAAACCTATTATTGTTGATAAAGATGAAGATGGCAAAAGAGAACATTATATGTATCCAAATGAAGCACGATTAAGAAATATGACTTACGCTTTCACAATTCATTACGATGTTGTCATAGAATATACTTTATTAGTTAATAATAACTCAGGAAAATTAGGAATGGAACAATATGACATGTTAACGCCAGACATGGACGGTATGACACAAGTTATAGAAAAAGTATATTTAGGTAAATTTCCAATAATGCTACAATCAAATTTATGCATTTTAAATAAATTAACACCACAAACAAGATATAATTTTGGTGAGTGTAAAAATGATAACGGTGGATATTTTATAATTGATGGAAAAGAAAAAGTTATTCTTTCTCAAGAAGGAAGAGCCGATAATATGTTGTATATTAAAGATGATTTCAATGAATTATATAGTTGTTCGGCAGAAATTAGATCAGTTTCAGAAGATGCCTCCAAACCAGTTAGAACATTGGCTGTAAGACTAGTTAGAGAACAACCGTCATTATATAATGGTAATATTGTAATTGCTGTCCCTAATGTAAGAAAACCAGTTCCATTATTTATTTTAATGAGAGCATTGGGAATAATATCAGACAAAAGTATAATTGAACATTGTTTATTAGATATAAAAAAATATGATACATTATTAGATTTATTTAAACCTTCGATATATGATGCTGGTTATATTTTCACACAGTCAGCAGCATTAGAATATATAAAAACACTTACTAAGGGATATACAGTAGAACACGTATTAGAAATTTTAATGAATTATTTTTTACCACATATTGGTGAGATGAATTTTAAAGCAAAAGCATTGTATATAGGATATATGGTTAAGCGATTATTATTAGTTCATACTAAAAATGAAAAAGAAACAGATAGAGATAGTTATAGATATAAAAGAATCGAACATCCAGGTATATTATTATACGGGCTATTCAGAGAATATTTTAAAAAACAACGCGATGACTTATATTTGAAAATGGATAAAAAATATTATTATAATAATAATTTTGTTAACTATCAAGACCTGGATTTTTTAAATTTAATCAAACAAAACCAACAAGATTTTTTTAGTAATAGAATAGTGGAAGAAGGATTTAGAAAAGCCTTTAAAGGTAATTGGGGGGCAGATAGTCATACAAAAAAATTAGGCGTTGTTCAAGATTTAAATAGATTATCCTTTTTTGGATTTTTGTGTCAAATGCGAAAAACCAACTTACCCATAGCAGCAGATGGAGCTAAAATCATAGCACCTAGAAGATTAAACGCCACTCAGTATGGTTATTTATGCCCAATACATTCACCCGATGGTGGGAATGTTGGATTACATAAACATTTATCTATGTCCACTCATATTACAAGTGGTTGTTCAATAAGACCGTATATAAATTATTTACGTAAATTAAAAATCAAATTACTAGAAGAATGCAACATCGATTACCTATCTAAAACAACGAAAATATTTTTAAATGGTAGATGGATTGGTGTTTCAGCTACACCACTAGAAATAATATCTATAATGCGATTACATAGGAGAAACAATCTAATCGATATTTATACAAGTATTTTTTTTGATATAAAAAGAAATGAAATTTTAATATGTAGTGATGCCGGTAGACCAACACGTCCATTATTCTATATGTATAATAACGAATTGAGTTTTGAAAGAGAAAAGGTAATGAATAAATATGATAAAAATGAATTAACATGGAATAATATAATATATGGTTTCGGTAATGAAAAAAAATCTTATTTAAATAATAATTGTAAAATAACATTTACAACGGCATCTGTTGAAAAATTATTAAATGATTCTGCTATTGTAGAATATATTGATACACAAGAAGGGGAAGGAATGTTATTGGCAAACTCACAATTGGTTCGTGGACAATATAACGAAAAAAATGTAACACATTGTGAAATACACCCATCTTTAATATTATCTATCCAAGCAAATCAAGTTATTTTTCCACAAAATAATCCATACCCTAGAAATGCATTTGCTTGCGGACAAGCAAAACAAGCCGTAAGCATATATCATTCAAATTACACTTTAAGAATTGATAAGTCAGCATTAATATTAAATTATGGACAAATACCTCTGACAAAATCTAAATATTTAAAATATGCTACCAATGAAGAACATCCTTTTGGTGAAAACGCAATAGTAGCAATTATGTGTTATACAGGTTATAATGTTGAGGATGCAGTTATTGTAAATGAAGGCGCTTTAAAACGTGGTTTATTTAGAACAACATATTACAATTCTTATGAAGCACACGAAGAATTAGAAAATGTTGGTGGTGCAAAATCGAATTTATTTTTTACAAATCCACAAAAGGATGCAAAAGTTGTTTCTTTAAAAGAAGGCTTTGATTACAGTAAACTTGACGACGAAACAGGTATAATTCGAGAAAATGAAATAATCGATGAAAAAACAATTGTTATGGGCATGGCAACTTCTAATATAGATAAGGAATATATTGATAGTTCTATTACACCAAAAAAAGCGCAAACAGGTATTGTTGATAAATCTTTTATTACAAAAAATGATAAGGGAAAACGATTGGCAAAAGTAAGAATACGAGCAGAACGTATACCCGCGATTGGGGACAAATTTTGTAGTAGAGCAGGTCAAAAAGGTACAATAGGAATAATACTACCAGAACAAGACATGCCTACCACAGCAAATGGTATACGACCGGATATAATCGTAAATCCACACGCCATGCCATCACGCATGACAATTGGACATTTGATAGAAACCCTGACGAGTAAAGTAGGTTGTTTATATGGTAGTTATTATGATTGCACAGCATTTGTTAATAAAGGGGAAAAAACAGAAATATTAGGTAAATTATTAACAAAAGAAAATTATCATAAAAGTGGCACAGAAGTTTTATACAATGGTATGACAGGGGAACAATTAGAAGCAGATATATATTTTGGACCCACATATTATGAAAGATTAAAACATATGCCAAAAGATAAAATTAATTATAGAGCAAAAGGTCCCCGTCAGGCGTTAACACGCCAAACAGTTCAGGGTAGAGCAAATAATGGTGGATTACGAATAGGTGAGATGGACCGCGATTGCTTAATTGCTCATGGGTTATCATATTTTATAAGCGAATCAATGATGGTTAGAGGAGACCAGTATAAATTGGCTGTTTGCAATAAAACTGGTTGTATAGCTATTTATAATGAAAAAAAAAATCTTTTTTTAAGTCCGATTGCAGATGGACCAATACAATTCAAAGATATCACAAAATATGGAGCAAATATAGTGAATATTTCAAAATTTGGTAGAGATTTCAGTATAGTAAACGTTCCTTATTCATTTAAATTATTATTACAAGAATTAAAAACGATGAATTGTACAATGAGAATTATTACAGAGAAAAATGTAAATCAATTAATTCCTTTATTGCACGGAAATGATATTGAAAATGCAGGATTTAAAGATTTCGATGATATAATGTTTAAAATTAAAAATGAATTAAACAAAGATGGCTTTTTAGACACTGATCCACCTGAAGTTTTAGAAAGAACACCGCAAGAGATACAAGAACCACGGTCTATTAAAATACAACCGTGGACCGATGATGGTGGTGATTGGGAAAATGAAAAAGAATATGAAATGGGGACAGGAATGCCAGAAGATTATAATAAAGATTTACACGAAATAGATCAATGGGGTCGTTTTGTAGTGGGAAAAAAAGTAAAGCCAAAATATTTAGAACGAGAAGCGCCCGATGAAAGAAGTATAATTTATACAATAGATAAAATATATCAAGATTTAAGAACAGAACCCTCAAAAATAGTAGTCCATGTTTTATATGACGATATTAATGGATTTGAAAAGAAAAAACAATATGACATAAAAGAATTAGAACTTCTTGACGACACAACATTTATCGATCACGAGTTTAAAGTTGGTGATTTAGTAAATTGGATGACGACCGATGACGAAGGAAACAAAATACGAGGTCAACAAATTTACAGAATTAAATCATTAAAAGATCAATCAATATTATATAAAGGAACACACGGTACAGAAGAAGCGAAATATAATAATTATAAAGAAGCTAGTCTTGAAAAGAAAATTAAAACAGAAACAGGAGAAGAAAAATGGGTATTTGCCATGAATAAAGATGTAAAAGAATTACGTTTAATAATGAAAGACGAACCTTTTGTAGAAGATTTCTCACCAAAATCACCAGAAGGAATATTTGATGAGCGGGATTTAATTACAGTTGGTAGCACTGTAATATATAGAGGAAAATTTGATGATAAATATATTGTTAAAGACGCCAATTATAATACCGGAAAGGTATTTATTGAACCAAAAGACGTAAAAGAAGGTGAACCGTCTGACCCACCAGATTGGGTTCCTATTAAAGAATTACAATGGTTATTAGATGAAGATGGTAATACCCCAAATAATTCCGAAGCTTCGCCGCAATATATTCCACAGGCATCTACATTAACAGAAAAAGGCAACCTCTCATCGACATTTGATACAAAAGATACAACAAAAGAACCAGAATATTTAATCGGCGATAATGTAGAATATAATGGTATAAAATATGAAGTTGAAGATTATGACACTGCTAAAAATACAGTAGATTTAATTAATCCGATGGGAGATGATAAAGTGATTACTGTTTCAACTAGTGAAGTCAATGAAATAGATACACCCGACCAAACAACTATCACAACAACCGTTCAAGGAAATGATGATGATGATTTAGAAGTTTTAAAAACAAAAGAACCAGAAAAAGAACCGGATGAAAAAAAAGATGATAAAACACAAAATGGTGGCACGCATACTATAAAAATAAATACACAACCATTTTAATAAATAAATTGAATTAGATAGGTATTTAATTTATAATAATTAAATACATATGAGTTATACGACTGGTATAGAAAGAGTGCAAAGAAATTTTGCAAAAATGCTAATGACTTTACACAATACAAAAAAAACGGACGACATACAAGATTTTGGATTATTAATGTTAATGACTGGGAGTATTATGGGAGATTTAGATTTAGTGTCTACCGCTATGGATAATTATCCGGAATCTGCTGACCCTTTACGACCGGCAACACCTAAAATCCTAAGCATATTATCACAATTAAAATTACTTGATTTGCAACCATCATCTCAACCTCGAGATAGTAGACCAGAATCACCAACAAGTATTAGAGACATCAATATGCAAGACAATTAATATATTAAATTGAAAAGATATAAAATTTTTTTATTAGTTATATAAAATGGTGATAAAGAATACAAACAGCACAATTGTTTCCGAACTTTATACGTCGAGGATATATATTTTACAAATTTTGGAATCACGCGGATTTAATGTTAGCGATTATACTGGCACTAGTATCAATGAAATAAATATATTAAATGAACATCAACAATTGGATTTATTATTGAAAAACGATGAAACCAATAAAAAAGTGTATGTAAAATATTATACTGAAAAAAAAATTAGACCGGTAAATGTATACGATTTTGTGGAAGAATTATACAATACAGAAAATATTTTATCTACGGATGATGATTTAATAATAGTAGTAAAAGATAAACCAAATGATTCTCTTATCAAAGCTCTTAATAGTCTATATAAAACCGATGGTATATATGTAAATGCATTCTATACAAAAAGTTATTTATATAATATTTTAAAACATGATTTAGTTCCTCCACATAGAATATTATCAGAGGACGAAAAGGTAAAGGTAAAAGAGAAATTTAATATTACAAACGATAAACAATTCCCAGAAATATCCAGATTTGACCCAGTTGCTATAGCCATTGGTATAAGACCTTCTCAATTATGTGAAATAACAAGGTCAACACCCACTGCAATGACTGATTTATATTATAGATTATGTTATTAAATTATATACATTTATATTATATGGCTATTGATGAAAAAACAATTTTAAACAATTTAGAAAATTATAATACAACATTCAAAAATATTAAAAGACGAATGATTCAAAATTATCCAAATTATGAAAATACACAAGATAAAAAACCTTTTTTAAACGCTAAAACCGATTTAGAATCTTTACTAAATAAATTAACTATTTTAGAAACCAAAATGAACGCAGAAATTAAGACCAATAATCGAATAATAAAAAAATCAGATATAAAAGTTGGTAGTGCAAAATTACGGTTTGATAATTCAAAAAAAAAATTAAAAAATAATTTAAATACCAATACAGCTTCCGAGACATTAAAGATAAATAAATATGATGAAAATGTGAGAGAATACCTAGAAACCTTTTTTTATTTATTTATAATTTATTTAACAAGTAAGTTTATACGCAAATAGATTTTATTGTTCTTTATATATATAAATGACTGATTTCGATAATCAAGGTAAATTATTTATACGATTTAGAAACAAATACAAAAATTTAATAAAAAAAAAAAATGTTAGTAATATTGGAATCGTTGAAGGCATGCAAGGAGAATTAAGTTTAGATGATGTAAATCAGATAGAAAAATTACAATTAAAAAAATTAGAAAACGAATTTAATAGAGACCTTGCATTATATTCTCGAAAATATAAAGTATATTTAAATTCTTTGTTAGGAAGACAACGTGGAACTAATAATTATACAAATAAAATCGTAAAATACAAAGGTGATAAGTATTTTGTTCAGCAAAATGGTAAATTAAGAAAATTCAGCGATGAAGCGTGGACTAATAAGGGGAGTGGTTGTGGAGAGGCTATACCCATTAGCGATGAAACTTATGCAAAATTAACTGTTAATGGTAGTGGTGCCATTATGGGTCCCAATGAAAAATGTAAAAGTGGTGGATATAGTGCCAAAATGTTAGATGGTGATGCATATGCTTGGATTGACCCAAATGGATATAAGAATATATATGAAGATTCTGGTAATATACATTCCAGTTGTCCTAAAAATTTCCATGGATTAACAAAACAACAATTTGATGCAATACCGAATAGTGGTTCGACAATGACATATTCTAGTATTTGTGATAGAGGAAGTTTAGATTCCCCATTACACGAACAATTAAAAATATTAAATAATAGATTAATAAACAAATCTGAAAAAATGAAAACCATTATTAATAAGTTGAAGATGAAAGATAAAGAAATAGAAACAAATGTAGATGAACAGCGGTCAAAATTGATGGAAAAGTCAAAGGAATTAAATAAACGTAGAAAAATCGTGATAAAAGCAGAACAAGAGGCTCAAACTTTAAGAGGAGATTTGAATAATAAAATATTAAGGTCAGACTCTATTAATTTACAAAATATGATTTGGGTTGCTGCCGGGATTACCTTTTTTATTGTTGCAGCAAATAAATTATCAACAACTTAATATTTATATTTATATATATTAGATATGGTGTTTAGCGAAATGTTAAATAATATATTTGGAGAGAATAAAGATTCCAATAAAAAAATTAATAATGAAGCACTTACTGTTTTAGACCAAGGTTTAAAACATTTATTAGAAAAACAAAAACAAATGAACGAAAATAAAATAGGGAATTTAATGGAAGGTTTTCAAACCCCAAAAGCACTACGAGAAGCAACTAATACTGAATTAAATATTTTAAAAAAATTAGAAAAAGAATATAATACAAATATTTCGGCATATGCTAGAGAATATAAATCATTTATGGATAGTTATTATGTTGCGCGCGAAAATAAAATAAATTGTATGAAAAAATGCATGACATCACATAAAGGGGTTAGTGCACAACAAACTAGATTGAGAGAGTCGTGTATAGGTGGATGTAAAATTAAAGGTCCTTATATTGTACAATGTTTGGATTCATATAAAGGATTTTATCAAGATACAACTAAAAAATGCAAGCAATTAACAGCTGGAAAATGTCTTAGAGGGTCAATAGAACCTGGGAATGTAACAGCTATGAATAGCTCTTCGTATAGAGATACTGAGTCAACTACTTTAGCAGATGGTTGTTGTGCGTGTGGTGGTGGAAATGGGGGGAAACCAAAAGCTGATATAAGAGGAAAATCAATATCCGATTGTAAAGATATTTATAGTGCTTTTGCATTACTAAAAGGTGATGTAAATAGTAAACCATTAGTTAATGCGTGCTTAACAGCTAATTATAAAGATGAAGATAAATCATCTCAAATGTATTTAGAATATAATAGACTAAAAGAAAAAAATAAAATACTGATGGATCAAGCACAAAATATATATTCCAAAATTAACCAATTGAGTAATATTAATATTGGAATTAAAGGTATTCTTACAAAAGAAGAACAATATTTTAAGAATCAAATAAATAAATTTTCTTCTTTATATTCTGAATTATTAAATTTAGATAGGTCAGGGAAAACACAAAATATTACGTTTTCGGCACAAGAAGAAGATATGATATTAAAAGAAAAGTCCAGCGAAATTAAATTTTATTCTTGGGTTCTTTTAGCGTTTTTAGTTTCTTCTTATACATATAAAAAATTATATGAAAAAGTATAATTCAATAATATATATATATTTTATTTTATCGATAAATTATATATAGATGGAAAGTGAAGATGTTAGAAAAAAACAAAGTGAATTATTGCAAGCAAAACAAGCAAATACTATAAAAACGATCAAAACATTGGCAGAACACGAAAAACACCAGTTTTTCAATTTGCAAAAATTAAACAATAAAAATGACCCGAACGGAAGTCAAAAAAAAATCATTGAAAAAAAAGTTAACGAATTAAGTGCTATGCGAATAAATCTTTTGAAAAAATTAAAAAGTATGTATTCTGATACACAAGCATCAACACACAGTAATAGAAAAGATTTGGCAGACCAATTAACAGTTGTTTCTGTAATGGAAGAAGAATTAAATAATATAAAAAACAGATTATCACAATTAAAATCAGAAAAAGCAAACAAAATAAGAATGGTTGAATTAGGAGATTATGAATATGATAGGTATAATGCACACAAAAAAATATTTAAAACCATTGTATATGGTTCCTTTATATTATTAATTATTTCTTATTTAATGCGTTTTTCTTGGTTTCCTACTAAAATAGGTGTAATAATGGTAATATTAATATTTGCTTGGATTATTATTAGTACAATGGGTCAAATTTATGATAACGCTCGAAAAACCAATATTGATTATGATAAATACGACCAGGGTCAAAATGATATATATAATGGAGATGATGCTGCTGGAACTGGAAATACAGGATTTTATGATAGAAATGCAAGAGCTTTGGAAAAATTATTTAGTGGTAATAAATGCGTAGATGCCGTGAATAGTTTAAAAAACTCTAAAAAAGATGGATTTAGAAATATAGGATTGTTCACAAAAGTCGTAATCCCTCAAGAACAACCCACTACATATGCACCCATTTCAATATTTTAATTTCTAATTATTATATAATTATGTCGAATGCAAATATTGGCGATATCCAATCTTCGGTTGGGGATTTAATAAAATCTTTAAATAAAAATGGCAATACGGTTGTATGTGATGCAAAATGCCAAGAATCAGGAAATAAAACAAAATATTATGGTGAATATTTAAATTCAAAAACAAATTTATTAAATGCTTCGGATAGATTGAAAAAAGCAGAACAAAAATATTATACAAAAACAAATCAAACACAATATTATAATAGTTTGATTTATGACCGCGCTATTAAACATATTACAAAAAAAATGTCTATCATAGAAAGTGCATTTAATGATAATATTTTAAAATTAATTAACGTAGTTAATACTGTTTCTTCTCAAAATATATATCGAACAAATTTAGAAGATGTTGTCAATACATATAAATTTAAAAAAGCACATTTAGAAGAAAAGGTGGATAAAACAAATAATACTAGGAAAATAAATAATCGTTTAGCATATTTTTATAGTGAAAAGGATGAAAGTTGGGCATTGTGGATGAACCATTATTTATGGTATATTTATATTATATGTATAATTGCTATTGTATTAAAAGTTTTATTAAAAGGAAACATAAGAAATTTTAAACAGTATCCCTTTATCATTCTATTAGCGTGTAGTTCATATATAATTCATTACACCCACTCAATTATTTTAAACACATTACAACATTATAAATTGGATGCATCATATGTAGTATTTATAACTTCATTTATTATTATAACATTTTTATACAATAAAATATACAAATTTAGTTTTGAATAATTTTTTTTTATATAAAAATAAAATTATTTTATAATTTAATCACGCTTCATTATCACTTTCCACATCATCATTATATGCATCGTATTTAATTTTATATCCCCACCAACCCTGTCTTTTATATTTTCCCAAATTCTTATCCAAATGATCTTGTAATTTTTGTTGTCCCGGAACCTTTTCTCCCGGATACATATTATTATACCACTGTTTGAACGTTTCAATAATATTTGTTTTTGATATTTTATCTGTTTTATTACCCTTTATAATTTTTTCTTTTATAAACAATGACAAATAATCTGATTTTTCCTGATACGCCTTACTCGCCTTCATTACCATATCACATTTTTCAACCTTGTTTTTCCATAATTCCTTTTCACAAGCAATGTTTATTAATAATGAAGCCATTATTGGCGCCCACTTAATTAATTTTTTACCCAATTCTTGATCTCCAAGATATTCATGGTCCTCTGGATTAGTCGAGACTTCTTGTATAGTTTCTTTAAAAGTAGATTCAAATTCAACAATTCTTATTCTTCTCCATGTCCCACCATCCGTGCTTTTAATATCGGGTAAATGATTCGTGCAACACACTAATTTAAACTGAGGAATAAATGTGAACGATTCGTGATATAATTCTCTAGCCTGTAAAGGATCTCCACCAGTGATTTGTTTCATAATACCCTCATTTATTTGGTCTCCTTCAGATGGTTCATCCATACAAGCATATCTTAATCCCTTGAGTTGCGCAACTTCTGATGATGTCCCACCCAATTGTTTTCTTTTTTGTGTAATCAACGTTATTGGAACGGTACCTGAATATTCACCCAATATTTCAGCCATAAACTCTCTTAATTTAGATTTACCATTCGAACCTTGTGCACCATTATAAATATTAAATGTTTGGTCGTGTGTAGTTCCAAGTAAACACGAAGCCAAATGATCCCACATATATCGCCGCAATTCATCGTTTGGAAATAACTTTTCCATAAAATCTTCACATTCTTTAATTATTTGTAAATGCGATTCATTTTCTTTATTGATTTCAACATATCTAATCCCTGTACATTTTGATATATAATCTTCTGGTATTCCTTTACGAAACTCTTTTTTTTCAAAATCAAATATACCATTCTTAAAACATAATAATGTTTTAGTTGATTCGGCGTTCAACTTGTCTTCAAATCCATTATCATAAAATACCTCTTTACACTCTTTTAATACGTTATCCTTATATGCCGAGTTTTTTAATTTTAATGCTATACAATTATAAATATTACCTTCTTCAATTAAATTTTGTGTTCCCTTTTCATCGCCCTGTGGGTCATTTTCTCTTATTGTTGCCATCATTTCATTACAACGATTTACATACAATCTCGACATTTGATCAGATAATTTTCTTCTTAAACCAGTTCCACATTCATTTTTTTGCCACCGATTATCTTTAAATTCATACCAAATATTACCTTTTATACTACCACATCTAAAATAATCCTTAAACATATGATATGCAAGTCTTGCCAAGTCAACTTCTCGTGGCTCAACTCTAAAACCATTAATATTTTTTTCAAAACTCGTATTTAATGTTTGTTCTATTAAATAGGTAAGGGTGTTATTATATATTTTATCCGCTTCTACTTTATCACATTCGCGTGCAAAATATTTTATAGAACGATCGCTGTAGCCTATTTCTCTCATAGAATTCCAACGTTCCCAACAGTCATCTACCTGAATATCCCAATCGAATTCATCCCATTTACTAGAAAACTTTAACCACGTTAAAAAGCATTTATCATTTGTGTTATGTAAAGCCCAACCAACCTTTATCCAGTTTGCATAATTAGCATAATAATCTTCATTTAAAAGCATTGTATAATTATGAATTTGTTTAATATTTTCATTTTTAATATTAATTTTTCCATCACTAGAAACAGGGTTTATAATATACTTTTCAATATATGTATCCAAAACAGCTTCATCTAATATAGTAGATACTAATAAATCCATTCCATTATCGAAGGTAAAGTTTTCTATTTCCAAATTATTTGTTTTTAATTTTATATTTTTCTTTTTTTTATATTTTATTTTATTCATACTGTCTTTTTTTTTCTTATTATATTCATCAACATAATTTTCATTAAATTCTGGAGTAAAATGCGTATCATTTTTTGCACTAACTAATTTTAAAAACTCTACGCATTTCGTGATATCTTCAAAATTAAAGCATTTTATGTCTTCCTCATTCATATCAAACGAATCATTATCAAAAGTTATTTTAAAATAATGACTTAATTCATAAGCTTCATTTTTTGGTTTTCTAGAACCATATAATTGCCAATTCGTATCACCCTTCGATATAGATATATCTAATACATCTTCAGGTTTGTTGATTAACGGTAAAGATGATAATATTTGTTCTTCAATACATTCCAATACCTTGTCTCTAATTAATAATTGACTTGTGTGGTCGATAGATAAAGTAAATAATAAATGTAGACCATCCTTATTATATCCCTTAGAGGAGCTATATGTTTTATTTAAATTGGGTTTTTCCATGACAAACACATCCATTTCAACGTCATCTAATTTAAACAATTTTACCAAAATTTCGCAATATAATTCAATTATATCCTGAATAACGCCTATATCGTGTTGTCTTTCTGTAATATCAATATTATATCTAAAATCTAAATCAACCAATATAGGACCTTTGCCATCACGGTTTTGAGATTCAGTTAAATATTCTTCTGACCCACTTATTAAAGTATTCAATACGTATAAATTATAAAATGTCTCCATATCTTCGATGTGATAATTTCCAGGATAAATTTCCCATTCTTTTTTATTTACTCCTTTCAGCCCTATGCGCGTATGCGTTGAAGCAACATTTTTATCACCAGTCGGTATGCGATTCTGCCATAAAAATGATTGTAAATTTATTTCGGACATATTTAGATCGTATATATGGCTGAGATTTTAAATCAATTTAATTTATATTAAAATTCAAAAACTTTTTAACACAAATACTTTTATAACGATGTTTGCATTGAAAAAATACTTGTAATAAAAATAGTTTAAATATTTCTAAATAAAATATAAATATATGACATCGAAAGAATTAAAAGAAAATACAAAAAAAAAAGAAATGATATTTTTTCCAAAGGAAAATCGTAAAAGATTATTAAAAGATATCGCCAATATAATGAAATACCCATTAAATAATGAAGGAATTTTATATTTCCATAATGAAAATAATATTTTTAAGGGAAAAATTATAGTTTTTGGACCAAAGGACTCCATATATCAAAATGGTGTATATATGTTCAAAATTACATATACTGCAAATTATCCTTATGAACCACCTAAAGTTAAATATTTAACAAATAATGGAAAAACACGATTTCATCCAAATTTATATAGAAATGGTAAAGTTTGTTTATCATTGTTAAATACTTGGAAAGGGGAACAATGGACATCTTGTCAAACAATCAGAAGCATTTTAATAACTTTATTATCTTTACTCCACAATAAACCATTATTAAACGAACCAGGAATTCATGAATCAAATAAAGACTTTATCCCATACAACAGAATAATAGAATATATGAACATAAATACGGCTATCAACGAAGTATTGGAAAAAAAAGTTGCATATCAAGCATTTTCTCACATTTGGGATAATATTATTAATCATTTTAAAAAAGAAACCAGCAATATTATAGACTACATTGAAACACTCTCACAAAAATACAAAAAAAAAGAAAATTTGAGAGTGCGTATTTACGATATGAACGTCGAAATAAATTATATATCGCTTTTAGAAAAAACAAAGAAGAATTTAGATTTGATAAATAAATAATATTAAATTGAAAACAAATTTAAAATATATATAACTAATATATCTATTATGCATTTCTGTGAACAATGTGGAAATATGTATTACATCCGTTTGCTTTCGGAGTCTGATTCAAATATCGTTTATTATTGTCGTAAATGTGGACATGAAAATAAATCAATAGGAAATAACACTGAAAATATATGTGTTTCAAAAACACACATAAACGTGGGGTCCAATTCATACAAAAATGTGGTTAATCAATATACCAAATTGGACCCTACATTACCAAGAATTAAAAATATAAAATGTCCCAATGCCGATTGTAATTCAAACAAAGAAAAAAAAGACCCGAATTATGCAGAAAAAGAAATTATATATTTAAGATATGACGATGTTAATATGAAATTTATATATTTATGCGGTGTTTGTGAAAATATGTGGAAAAACAATAAAAGTTAATATTAAATTGAAAAGATATTAAATTTTTTAATTTAATTAATATATAATGAGTAGTATTGAAGAAAAATTAACCGATTTAGAAGAAGTTTCAGATGATGAATTATTATCAGATGCAGATGGTGAAATTATATTATCTGGCAAAACAGATGATAATTTAGAAGAAAGTTCAGAAGATGAATATACTGACAATGATGAAAAATCGAATACCGATAGTGAATTAGAGGATGATGTATTAAATGACGACGAAAACGAGATATCAGACCCGTGGATTTCGGAATCTCAAGGAAACATCAATACAACTATTGAATTAAGTGAAACAAGTGAATCAGATGAATCCGATTTTGATGAAGATGAATTAAAAAAAATAGACAAAACAAACGGTAATAATATATTATTAAATTATCATCCAGAACTTGAACAAATAAATTATAAAGAATTAACCGCTTTATCAAAAATTACGAAAAATAAACTTGGACATATAATAGATCCTTTACATCAAACATTACCTATTCTTACAAGATACGAACAAGCAAAAGTATTGGGGGTTAGAGCAAAACAAATTAATAATGGTTCTAAAATATTTGTAAATGTTGGTAAAGATGTAATTGAAGGACATACAATTGCTTTAATGGAATTGAAACAAAAGAAAATTCCATTTATTATTCGCCGACCATTACCAAATGGACGTAGCGAATATTGGAATATCAAAGATTTAGAAATGTTATAACAAGTATTACTCCGCAACAATAATAAGTATTATTTACATTAATAATTATTATTTACATTAATAAGTATTATTTACATTAATAAGTATTATTTACATTAATAAGTATTATTTACATTAATAATTATTATTATCTTAACAAACCTCCACCTTTTTTTTTTGCCAATTTCGAAAACAATTGTTTTTTTGTTATCTTATATTCACTTTTATATATACTTATCGATTTATTAGTACCACCACAAATATTTTTTAATTGTGGGTATTTTTTTTTATTTGTAATACTATTATCAAATCTACCATTTAAAAAACGAGTATCTTGACAAATAAATGTCTCAACAGAATTTGAATAAGGACTTACCATTTTAATATCTCCACCACCTTCATCATCCTCTCGTGATTCCGAATTAATATATAATATCGACCTTATTCTGTAGAAATAAGTATTGAATTCTTTTATATCATTATCGAAATAATTACGCGTCCTTGTTTTAACTATAGTTATCCATTCTGGAAACGGTGCATATGCATCATATTTTTGCACTTCAAATATATAATTTTTATTTTCTTTGTTTTCCACATACCAAAGTAAATTAACGCCCTTTCCCCTTGTTTTATTACTATATCTACTAGTAATATTAGTGGGAATTTCTAAATAAATAATATTTAAATTTATTGGTGGTATTTTAGATGGATGCCAAAATTCTTTGGAAGGATATGTATTGTATACCAATCCTCCATTTTCAGAAGCACCACTCGTATAAATACTAAATGTGGATTCTGATGATTCAGCTGTAGGCATAGATTCAAAATAACTATATTTATAATAGTTGTCCTTTGAACTTTCATTCTCATTTTTAGATAATTTACTATAAAGCTCTAGTTGTCTCGGATCGGTTATTTCACCGCCTATAAATTGCGTCTTTGTAGAGTATTTTAATCCATTAGGTTTATTTTCAAATACTATTTCTCCGTTTTTTGTAGATGCCCATTTAATTTCTTTATTTACATATACAATATCATCTGCCGAAATTTCGTCTGGTATCGTTTCAGATTCTATGGGTTGTCCTTTTTTATCAATTATTTGACAATCTTCACCATCATGAATTTGATTATCCGGTTCAACAGTTAATTGTTCAATGACACCAATTTCACTCCAATATGACACTTTATTATCATAAATTTCATAATTTATTAATCGGATGTTAGTTCGCGGATTCAATTGTAATACATAATTATCCGAACCATAATTTTCTATTTTTTCTATTGTATAATGTGTATTTTTATCATAATAATTATTAAAATACCTCAATATAATTATTTTATTTTTAAAATCATTCTCCCAAATAAATTCACTACGACCCTTACAAAATAAAAGTATCTTTATCTGTTTTTTTTCATGTTTTATAGTTTGATAACTAATTATTTCATTAAAATTTGCTTGTCTAACAGATTTAATATAATATTTTATATCCCATTCTTTCCAAAAATATACCCACACATTATTTATATATCTACCATAATACAAACCACCAATACCTTTGCCTCTTTCTTGCACTAATTCTTCTTTTTTATTATTTAGTTGTTGTTCTAATTTACCTTTATTTAAGTTTCTTAATAACACATATTCTTTATTAGTCATACCCGTCTCTTCTTTTTGATTCGCAATTTTCTCTTCAATGTCTTTAATTTCCGATAATAATTTCATAATTTTATTATTATTAGTAATATTTTTTATGAATTCATCTACATTCTTTATTTCATTTTCTGTTGTCGAATAAATTTCTTCTTTAAAATTATCATCACTATCTGTTGTATATCTTGTTATAAATTGTAAAACATATCTTTCTTCAGCCTTAAAATATTTATAATTATCAAATTTGTTTGTTATAGAAATGTCTTTACCGTTTAACCAATTATATTCAGAACCACCAGCTATTATTATCGGTTTTAATAATTCCTCTTCTTTTTTTTCTAAATTGGCATAAAATATGTCTCTTTCTTCACGTAAGTTATTTATATTTATTTTTATATTTATTATATCTTCTTTTAGATTTGATTCTGATGATTTAAAGTCACTATAATTTCCACAAATATCTAGCTCTGTACATTCATTCTTATTAATATTTTCAATTATACGTTTAAAATCATCTTGCATAGAGTGTTCAATAGACTCTCTAACACTTGAAATTAACTGTGATTTATTCATTTCAATTAATTCTATTGTTTTTGTTATAGAATCCTTTTTTATGTTCACGGAAGATAATGATATATCAATGTTATTCATTTCTAACAAACGATTTAAAACAATGAAATCATTTTTTTCTTCATTCCAAGTATTTTCTAACGTTATCAAATTTACCAAAGTATTGCTTTTAAAATTCTTGAATTGTTTTTTCAACAATAATTTTTCATTTTCAAATATTTTTCCTTTTTCCTTTAAATAATCGCGTATATTACTTCTTATTATATCCGTATCATCCCATTTCCAATAAATTTTATCGTATATATTATCATCATACGCAAAAGTTGGATTATCAATAAGATTTATAACAGATTTATACATTTGTACGATATCCGCGGAATCACTGTCTTTTATATCCCATTCAACTGAACCAATATTTGATGCAGATACTAATTTCATTTTATATATCTTTCTCTTCCCCAAAGTATTATCTATATCTATTATTTTTGTCCCAATATCTGAAAACGAAAATACGTTTTCATGGAGTTGAACTACCGAGGGAATATATAGTTTAATATTTTTTTTTTTACCCACTTCTATGTTTTCACCAAAACAATATAAATCTAATTTATTGGCTTTTAAA
>Ga0206131_10002115_pt1 | contig 24495 bp, 21 predicted proteins | sample Helgoland_Spring_FD_148636 | JGI IMG/M metagenome (GOLD analysis project Ga0206131, IMG submission 148636) | Pelagic subsurface seawater microbial communities from Kabeltonne, Helgoland, North Sea - Helgoland_Spring_Bloom_20160517_1 | ecosystem: Environmental > Aquatic > Marine > Epipelagic ...
CTCCTAGGCCGCTATCCTATCCTAAACCGGATAGAGGTGTCTATTTTTTGTCTTCGCCTACGCCTCACTATAATAACACTTATTGGTTGTACTTGTATTTTATTTTTTACGTCATACATGATGTAGTATTACCGCTATCACGCAGGCATCCTGTCTTCGGGTGCCCGACCTAGCAAACAACCAAACAAACCCAACTTTTGGCAAGAAGGATAATATATTGGAGATTTTTAATACAATAACAAACTCAGTTATCGCGTTGTCCGCCTCTGCAACTGCTTGCATTGCATGGAAAGGCTTTGATGCATGGAAAGCACCATATAAATCAAAGAGAGAGTATGAGCTAGCATGCAAAATTCTATGCTTAGTCTATAGTTATCGAGATGTAATGGACCAAACTCGTTTTGATGCCCACCACCATAGTCCAGTTTCAGAAGAGGAAGAACCTACCAAAACAATAGAGGAACGGAAATTCTTGGGTCGGGTCCGATTATATGAAAACCTCCAAATACGAGCAACCGAAATCAGAACAGGAATCTATTCCTACATATTAGAATCAGAAGCTCTGTGGGGAAATGAACTACTAAAAGAAATTCATAAGCTTATCTTCCAGGAAGGATTTTTAAGCAGGTGCGTTTCAGAATACTTAACCCTGTTCGACCCAGCCATAAATGAAGACCAAAAGCAATACTCCAAAATGCTTCCCGCCATGCATATGCCCGGTGGCTTCTTCAAGCTCTCAGATGAGGATGAATTCTCACAAAATCTGGTACCTCATAGAGCTTCATTCCTGTCTGCAGGGCAGCGCCTATCATCAGGACAAGCAGAAAGAATACCATCAGTTTTAGCCCCCTGAACTGAGAGATAAACTGGCTGATAACAGCGTAATATCGGGTAAAAAGACTGGCGATAGAGGTCATGTCACGGCATCCTTTTTCCTAAGCCTTGTCGCTCACGCTATCCAATGGGACTACCATTGCAGGAAAATACGTAACACCCCTTTAAAAAGAACATATTTATTTTATTTCTTGTTATAGGTGTAATCTTAACGGCAAAAATTAGCGCCTGTCAATGATACATCATGGCAGGCGCGCGCCTCACACATGGCACTGTATTATGATAAGATAGAAGGCCTAGACAAGCGTCTCATCAACATAGACACAACAATGCTCAGCAGGGAAGACAACCCATACGCTACCATCAGGGATGTCTGCTTCACGCTTTACTTTTACCCTTATCGTCATGTCATCAACTTTTGTGGTGACCAGCCGGTAATTTCCAAAATCCTCAATACGGCTAATATCAGCCTGAAGGCTATTAGCTGTTTTCTTGCGCGCAAGCGTTAGATATTCAGCCCGAATACCTAATTTCACATTTGTGGATTTCACCTTAGATAGGTCTGTCTTTGTCGCAAATTTATGGGCGCCAATGCTCACACCTGTCTTGCCTGAGAGGGCGGCATCGAACATATTCATCGCTGGAGCCCCAATGAAATAGCCAACAAATGTTGTCTTTGGCCGTTCAAACAGCTCCTGCGGCGTGCCAACCTGAACAATCCGTCCCTCATCCATAACAATGATGTTATGGGCAAAGGTCATTGCTTCATTCTGATCATGGGTGACATAAATCAAGGTTGATTTATAAAACTCATTAATTTCCTTCAGCTTGCGGCGGAGCCTGAATTTAAGGTCAGGGTCAATCACGGTAAGCGGCTCATCCATCAAGATGGCGGCTACATCATCACGCACCAGACCACGGCCAAGCGAGATGAGCTGTTTTTGGTCAGCTGTCAGCCCATTTGCCGGACGCTCAAGCAGATCTTCAAGGCTTAATGTTTCGGCAACTTCTGTGACTTTGCGTGCGACAACATCAGGCGCAACATTCCGGCAGACCAGCGGAAACGCTAAATTATCCTTCACGGTCATCGTGTTATAAATCACCGGAAACTGGAATACTTGAGCAATATTTCGGGTTGCTGTGGTGCGGTCTGTTACATCCACACCATCAAATAGTATCTGGCCATGCGACGGGCGCACAATGCCTGACATAATATTCAGCATGGTTGTCTTGCCACAGCCTGACGGGCCAAGAATAGCGTAACGGCCGCCATCATTCCATGTCAGATTGAATTCCTGCAGTGCAAAGACAGGGTCAGCTACATCTGGTGCATAGCTGTGGGCGATATTGTTTAGATCAATTTTAGCCATTATTTGCCACCTCCGAATGGCGAAGCCGCAAGCCTGCCACTCTCATCGAATGCATAAAGTTTAGCGGCATCAAGCCCGATATTCACCTTGTCACCAGCAGCAAAGTCTTTGACCATATCCAGCAGGCCAATCAATGTCTGACCGCCATTTTGAACATGCAGATAGGTTTCAGACCCAGAAATTTCGGCAAGCTCTACGTTAAACGGAATGCCTTTAGCGGCAACTGACACGTCTGCTGCTCGTACGCCAAACGTATAGCGCCCCGATGATAGGGATGAGAAATGCGGCGGCACCGCAAGAGAGATGGAGTCATTGACCCTAATTTTTCCCTCAGCGATATCGCCCTGCATCATATTCATCGCTGGGTCATTTGCAATTTGGGCAACACGAATAGTTGCCGGATTTTCAAATACCTCTTTGGCTGTGCCTTGCTGAAGAACGCGTGCTTCATCCATCACGATAATATCACCGCCAAGTTGCATGGCTTCTACCGGGTCTGTGCTGGAATAAATCAGGATTGAGTCTGAACTTACTTGCGATGAAAAAATATTCCGGAATTCTTCACGAAGCTGTTCGCGCAATTTATAATCAAGATTAACAAGTGGCTCATCAAGCAACAGAATGCCAGCTTCTTTTGCAAGCGAGCGTGCCAGTGCAACACGCTGTTGCTGGCCACCGGAAAGCGCCTGAATTTTACGATCCTCAAACCCCATTAACCCGACATTTTGCAAGGCCGACATCACCTTAGTGTTGATTATCGTATTATCCATCTTGCGTTGACGAAGCGGGAAGGCAACATTTTCAAACACCGAAAGATGCGGATAGTTAATAAATTGCTGATAGACCATCGCAATGTTTCGCTGCCAAACAGGTACAGTTGCGAAATCCTGCCCATCTAGTGTCAGAGTGCCTTGCTGGGGTGTCAGCAGGCCTGCAATGGTTTTCAATAAGGTTGTTTTGCCTGCAAGCGTCCGGCCTAGAATGGTGTAAAGCTGTCCCTTTTTCATCGAAAAGGAGACATCATTCAGGTGGAATTCCTGCTCAGGCTTATAGCTAAGATTTTGTGCAATGAGGTCCATCTTACTTTAACGCTCCTGACAGATTGCCTTTGGATAAATAACGCTCCACCAGGAAGGCTACAATAATAAGCGGTGCAACCGATACCAAGGCTGATGCTGACAAGCTCCACCACGGCGTAATAGATGAATTAAGCGCTACAATCGCAACCGGCAGTAACTGAACTTCGGTAAAGGTCAGAATGAAGGCGAAGAAAAAGTCGGTCCATCCGAAAATCATGCAAAATAATCCCGCCACGATTAACCCCGGAATGGAATTTGGCAGTACGACTTTGAAAAACGCCTGATACGGATTACAGCCATCAATCAAGGCTGTTTCATCGATTTCGCGCGGTACCTTGTTAAAGAAATCCACCATAATCCAGACAGCAATTGGCATAAGAAGCACGATATAAACAAGGATAAGGCCAACCATACTATCTAGCAGGCCAAGAAAGCCAAGCATGATAAAGAACGGTATCGAAAGCACAACAGGTGGCATAATACGCTGCGAGATGAAGAAGAACGTAATATCGTTATTCTTGATAAACCCTGCCTTAAAGGTAAATCGCGATAAGGCGTAGGCTGCTAATGTACCCAAAATAATGCTTATCAAGCTTGCCATGCATGTGACAAAAATACTGTTGAAATAGGGCTCGATAATATTAATACCGCCTTGAGCTGGCGATCTGACAAGCACTTTCCAGCCTTCTAGTGATGGCTCGAAATCAACCCATGGGATGTAAGTAGCACCCCCCGTCACAGAGTTAAAATCTTTGAATGATGTTGACAGAGCCCACAGAAATGGTGCGACAACAAACATCGACCAGAAAGCAATAAACCCATATTTTAGCGTGCGATAAACAAACGTCATAACTAGGCTTTCTTGATAAATAGCTTGACCAGAACATTGGCAATCACGGTCAGACTAATAATCATGATAATAAGATAGGTGAATGACAGAGCCGCAGAATACCCCATCTGAAATTCGCGCAACCCTTTAATAAAGATATAGAAACTTGATGTTTCAGTTGATGTGCCAGGGCCACCAGAGGTCAGCACGTAAATGGTGTCCATAATTTTCGAGGCTTCAATTAATCGTATTATAATCGCCCCTATGGATATCGGCGCCATCAACGGAAATGTGACATAGACAAATTTGCGAATAGGTCCTGCCCCATCAATGGCGGCGGCAAGAAATGGCTCTTTTGGAAGTGACAGCAAGCCTGCAAGCATGAGCAGGAACATAAAGGGTGTCCATTGCCACACTTCAACAGTGATGACAGTAACCAATGCCAGATATTCATTGCTGAGCCATAATGGCGTCATATCAAACAGGCTGAAAAAGTCGTTCAGAGGGCCAAGTGACTCATGAAAGAAGGTCCGCCATATCACGGTCATAATAACCGGTGTAGACATCATAGGAATCAGGAATAGAACTCTAAAAAAACGCTGAAAAGCAATATCTTTCCAGACCATATGCGCAAGCGCAAATCCGATAACATATTGTAAAAAAACTGTTGTTACGGACAAGAAGCTCAAGCGGAAGAAAGATTCCCAGAACCGCGCATCATCCGTAAATAAGCGGACATAGTTCTCTAATCCGATAAAATCCAGACCCGGGTAGAAACTATCCCAGCTTGAGAGGCTGAGCCGGACTGTAAATAATATGGGAAAGATAAGAATCCCGATAAGAACCAGCAAACCAGGTAATAAGAATATATATTTATGCTTAAAATTCATTTTACTGTCCCGGGCTAAGAAGCGTGACCGCCCAGAATGGCGGGCGGTCACATAGATAGGTTTAGACTAGTTTAGATTGTCTTCGAGTGCGACGCCAACAGCATATGCTTTTCTGACATTGTCTGCACCAACACGCTTGACGATCTTTTCCCATTCAGCAGCCACTTCATCGAGTGCTTCTTGAGGTGAGAGCTGACCAGCAAGAGCTTTGGATGTACCCGTTGCAATCGCGCTTGTGAACTGGAACACACCAGGGACACGCAGTGGGAAGACACGGTTTGTGCTATTTTCTTCCATATCTAACAATGTCTGAGTATATTCTTCGGCAATCTTCTGATCCCATCCCTGACGCTCAACATAGATGCTCGGGACAAAGTCAGATTTCTTGAACGGGTTCACACCAAAACGGCCAATGGCAATATCAGCCTGGTGGTTTGCATCATTTGCAAAGAAGCACAGATAGTCAAAGGCCACATCATGGTCTTCACTATCTTTTGCAACAGCAGCGGCCCAGCCCCATACAATGTATGGTGCCTGATTGAAGCCCTTATCCCAGTCACCTGACACACGGTTCCAAACACGGTCTGCGCCCGGTAGAGGTGCTGCGCCAACCATATTCTTGATTGGGCTACCATCTTCCATAGCTTTTACAAAAGCATCATCCCATGAGAAGCTGAACAGTGTCTGTCCACCACCAAATGAGTTAATCTCATCACCAAGACCAAAGTTAATGCCGCCTGGTGGCACATATTTTGTTGCTTCAACCCAGTCACTCAGAGCTTCAACAAAGCCAGGACCATTAATCAGTGGCTTCATTGTTTCTAGATCAAAGAAGAAACCACCCGGTGTATTCGGATTTTTTGAATAGGCAACTGAACGGCTGAAAAACGCCGCATACATCAAGTCATCTTTTTTCATGACTTCTGCAGAACCATATTCTAATTCGCCGTCATTATCCCAGTCCCAGCCATTAAAGTAGGCCGCAATTTCCCCATATTCTTTCCATGTGCGTGGCACACGAAGTTCCCGACCTGTATCAGCTTTGTACTTCTTCTGATATTCAGGATTATCAATGACGTCTTTTCTGTATTTCAGATAATGACGGTCACCATCAATCGGGTATTGAATCATTTCACCATCCCAAGATGCCACATCAATGTGACTCTTAGTTACGTCCTGCATCTGGCGCATATTGACGTATTTTGCTGGTACCGGCTGAAGATACTGTTTCCAGTCACGGATAAAGTTTGAGAAGCCAAAGACGATGTCATATGGCGACTGACCTGCCTGAAACGGAACCATTGCCTTGGCATAGAGGTCACCTGCAGGTGTGTGTGTTACATTAACTGTTGCGCCGGTTAGCTTGCTGAATTGCTCAGCATGCAAAGCTGTTGGCTCACCAATAACAGGAACAGCATGTGTGTTGATAGTTAGTGTTCTACCCTTATAGTTCTTTTTAGACATCGATTCATAAGAGCACTCACCAGCGATATCACCGGTATTTTTGATATGTGGAAACTTGTCGCTCCACTTATCTGCTTGGGCATTTCCGGCTATTAATACAGCCGCAACAGCCAAGCTGGTTGCATAAAATTTAGTCTTCATTGTTTCCTCCAGTTTGTTATTTATTTTTTTAAGGAACGAGAACGCCTCGTCCCTTGACCTTGCCGTTATTAAGATCTTGGAGTGCCTGATTGGCGTTTTCCAAGCTGTATTCTTGAACTGCTAGATTGACCTTGCCTCTATCAGCCAGCGCCATCAATTCTGTAAGCTCAGCCCATGTTCCAACAAGATTACCGATGATATTTTTCTCGGTCGTAATCATCTCAAACGCACTGACATTAATGTCTTCGCCATATCCGATGACATAGTAGCTGCCCATGGCACGGGTCATCGCCAAGCCTTTGGCAGTCGTGCCGCGTTCAGCAACAAAATCCAGAACCGCCTCAGCGCCAGCGCCTTTGGTTAGCTCAAGAACGCGTTCAACTTCATTGCCATCAGCTTTTACCAAATGGTCTGCACCACAAGATTCAGCCAGCGATAATGATATCTCAGACGGGTCAACAACAATAATCTCTGCGGCACACATCGCACGCAGCACCTGAATGCCGATATGACCTAGACCGCCGGAGCCGATCACAACACATTTCTCACCTGGCAGCAGATGACGTGACGCTTTTTTAGCGGCACGGTACGCTGTAAGGCCTGCATCGGCATAAGCAGCCACTTCTTTTGGCACGAGTGATTGCGGTAGTTTCACAATATTACGCACCGACGTTTTCAGTGCTTCAGCGTAACCGCCATCACAGCTAACGCCGGGGAATGAGCCTTCACCATGCATATCATGGCCGCGACGACAGGCAAGGCATGTACCGCCGGTAATTTTAGGGTGAACAATAACCGGGTCGCCCTTTTTCAAACCCTCAACTTCAGAGCCAACATCTTCGATCCAGCCTGCATTTTCATGTCCCATAATGAGCGGCAGCAATTTACGGTCTGCATCCATAGCCTCCCGCCATACACCCTCAATGATATGTAAATCAGTCCGGCATACGCCAGCACCGCCAATGCGCACGATGACATCACTGGCTTTCTCAATTTTTGGATCAGGAACATTTTCCATCTCGACCCAAGATGATGCGGTAAGGTCATCATCGTAGCTTTTTAAAACTTGAGCTTTCATTTTTTCCACCCATTTATCGAAATCAATAATCAGCGTTACACGGGAGACCATGCCAAACAACGCTGTTCTCTGTTCAATAATGCGCAGGCAGAGCCAAATTATGTTCATTTTTTGAACAGTTGTGGGCTCAGCGTTTAATGAGTAACGTTATATTAGAATTATGGGGATAATTGTTTAAGCATGGACACTAACCATATAAACCGCAAAAACCAGCAGGATATTCGCGGTCAAACATCGTCACAGCTTCAGGTTAGCAACGCTGACATTTCTGAAAGCTGGGCACGCTGTAGAAATTATGGGCTCCATTCTTCTGGTCGTCCCATTGAAGCTGTTGTGTCATCATCACAAATGACAGATATCCTTGAGCAGAACCACTATATCCGCCAACTGGTTATCCCTGAGCTTGAACTGCTCTACAACCAGATAGCTGGCACAAATTTCATGGTGGCCTATGCTGATAATAACGGTATCGTACTTGATTCCCTGCAAGATGTTGACTTTCAAGCTGGTGAAGGCGGGAAAACTGTTATCCCGGGGTCCATGTGGATGGAGCAGGTCCGCGGCACAAATGCTTTGGGTCTTGCCTTGCATAATGCTCAAGCTCAAATTGTGACCGGAGGAGACCATTTTTTCAAAAAATTTGGTGACCTGTCCTGTTTTGCCAGTCCCATTTTCGACTATAAGGAAGATATTGTTGGCGTCATTGATGCAACATCTGATGCAACTGCCCGAAATCATCATACGTTAGCGCTGGTAAAGCTTGCGGCCCGAAATATCGAAAACCGTCTTTTTGTCGAGCAATTTAGCACCTCACTCATTTTATCTTTCCATGCACGTCATGAATATCTGACAACAACAAGTGTGGCTCTTATTGCAGTTGATAGTTCGGGATTCATCCAAGGCGCCAACGCAAATGCCAAAGCCATGTTAAGCGGCCTAGATTTATCCAGCCGGCACTTTTTTAGTGATGTATTTTCGCTGAAATTCTCAACAATCATTGATGAGCTTCGCGCTAATGCCATTATCCAAATACGCGATGTTATGGGCTCTGAAGTCTTCATGACGGTACAGCATTCAGTGTTAGCCCGTGTGTTGAGTGTGCCTGATACCTCTTCAGTCCGGCATCAGAGGGCTACAGCTCACCTCCCCAAAAATATATCTGAAGAACAGCAACCACTACCGCGCACCTCAGTAACAAAGGTTTTTGAGGATGAAATTTTAGTCTGCCAGATGGCGGTTGCTGTCCAATCACTGAAAATAGGGCTTCCGGTTCTGATAGAAGGTGACCGCGGGACTGGCAGGACATCCCTTGCACGCGAGTTACAGAACCAATATCTTGCTGACCAGCCTTTTGTGACAATCGACTGTAATCTGGTAACAGCAGATAATTTTGATAGTGAATTATTTGGCAATCAGGGACGCTCTGAGTTTTTTCAAGATAATGCAAAAACAGGGCTTTCGGGAAAATTATATCAGGGCAGAGACGGTACCGTCTTTTTCGATAATATTGACATGCTTCCCCCGCATCTATTGCGTATTATCTGTCAGATTATGAGTTCAGAGGAACAGCGGCGCGACCTTAATATTACGGCGATTAAGGGATTTCTGTTTTCTGCCAAATCTGGCTGGCTTGCAACTGACTGTGAGGAAGATGCCTTTGATGAATTTGCTGAAGCTGTTCACGGCTGTCATGTCCAGATTCCGAGCTTGTCAGAGCGAACAGATTTTCAGAAAGTTGCTCAGGCAATAACAGCCGATTTATCACCGCAGCACTGTCTCTCTAAAGTGGCGATAACGGGCCTGCGTACTGATAAATGGTCAGGAAATTTGCGCCAGTTAAGAAAGACGCTTCAACTTGCTATAGCAAATGCCCCTGAGACGGTTATCCGTGAGGATATTAATAGCGCTCTGCCATCATCACGTGGACGCGCACCAACACCCTGCCCTAAATGTGCTAACTCGCCTGTCCGCGCTGAAAGCTGTGTCAGCATTCAAAAGACTTGGCTTAAAACAGGTCAAAATGTGAGCCTTGTTGCACGTCGGCTTGGCGTGTCCCGCAATACAGTTTATAAGCATATCGAAAAGCAAGACACCCCGTAAAGCTTGTCCTTGCGAAACCCCTAAAACGTTGCATGCTTATTTTCTCACACCCCCTGATAAGGTTTATATAGATTTCCGCGAAGGGCGCTGTTTTCAGCAGGTCGCTTCTTTTTTGTGATTTATGCATTATGGCAGGGACATCCCTTAGGTATCACTAAATGCTTTATGTTCTCACGCACAATATTTTGCCGGTATTTTCCATTCTGGCGCTTGGCTTTATTTTGGGGCGCACGCAGCTCGTCTCAAAAGCTGAAGCGACGACATTAAACAGGATTGCCTTTTTAATTTTGCAACCACCGCTGATTTTCCCACTGATAAATGGGGTGGATTTTGAAAATTTTGCCTTTAGCGGTATTGCCTTTTATGGCATGGGTCAGGCGGTGATTTTTAGCGCAACATTCATGACCTGCCGCTTTATTCTGAAACATGAGATTGTTGAATCATGGCTTCTGGCAATGGCGACCATATTTGTGAATTCGGTACTTTATATTTGGCCTATTACAAACCTTATTTATGGTGAAGGTGCAAACATTCCAATCGCTGCTATTGTGGCGTGGGACGCCTCCATCACATTTGCGTTTTTTATTGTCTCAACTGATCTGCTGGCGAACAAGACCTCCTCAGTAAGCGCATCGCTCAAACGGGTTGCCACCAACCCTATTCTGATTGTCATCGTGCTTGGCATTACAATGAACCTTTTGCATATCCCAACACCAGCACCTGTCTTAACCGGCTTGAAGTTTGTAGGCGCAGCAGCAGCGCCTCTTACGTTATTTGCCCTTGGTGTGATTTTATCAGGGCACAGCCTTGCGCCCTCCAAAACGATAATCGTGGTCTCGTCCCTCAAACTATTTGGCTTGCCGCTTCTGGTTGGCGCTCTGCTGACGTTGGGCGCGCTCGAAACACAATGGAACCAGATGCTGCTTCTCAATGCAGCTGGCCCTGCTGGCGCAATGGCCTTTGCGTTGGCAGTGTTGCATAATGTCCGAACCGACAGAATTGCGCCTGTCATTATCTGGACATCGGTTCTATCGCTCTTCTCGCTCGCATGGCTTGCTTGACACCCGTTCAAAAGCTCTTTCAAGCAACCTATAATATGGCGCTATTTAAGAGATACCCCAGTCATGTAACACTTGCTCATTATGCTCACCCAGCCGTGGCGGAGGCCGCTCATATCGAGCAGGCGTTTCGGATAATTTAGGCGGATAGGCAACCGACGAAAAAACAACACCATCATCGCGCATTGTAGACACCTGCGTTGCGCGGCTTTCGACATGCGGGTCAGAAAAAACATCTGGTATTGTATTTATAGGACCACAAGGAACACTCACAGACTCAAGCAAGCGAATGATATCATCTGCCTTCATCTCCATAAGCCGCGATGCGAGAATATCGTCAATAAGCGTGCGGTTTTTGCATCGCTGCTCATTGGTCTTAAACCTACTATCACCAGATAATTCCGGCATTTCAATAACAGCACAGAGATTTTGGAACTGGCGGTCATTTCCGCAATTAATAATTAAATGCCCATCACTGGCAGCAAACACACGGTAAGGCACAACACTTGGATGGTTGTTTCCCATACGCTGCGGCAACACCTTACTATTAAGCCAAGCTGATGACTGGTTCGCAAGCATCGCGGCTTGGCTATCAAGAAGTGAGCAATCTATATATTGGCCAATACCGCTAGCAGTTCGATGATGAAGTGCCGCTAAAATTGCTGTAACTGCGTTTAAGCCGGTAAATAGGTCACAGATTGCAACACCTACTTTCAAAGGCTCAGCGCCAGCCTGACCGTCAGCCTGCCCGGTCACACTCATCAATCCACCCATACCCTGAATAAGGAAATCATAGCCAGGCTTATGAGAATAGGGCCCCGTTTGCCCAAAGCCCGTAATTGAACAGTAAATCAGAGAGCTATTGATTTTCTGCAAACTCTCAAAGTCGAGACCAAACTTTGCCAGACTGCCAGGCTTAAAATTTTCAACAAGGACATCTGCCTTGCTCGCAAGCTTTATAAGCGTATCACGGTCTTCACTGTTGTTAAAATCCAGAACAACTGAGCGTTTATTTCGATTACAGCACGCAAAATAAGACGCTTCTATGCGGTCACCATCGGGGGAATGCATAAAAGGAGGCCCCCACCCTCTTGTATCATCACCACCATCGGGGTGCTCTATTTTAATAATATCGGCGCCCAAATCACCTAAAATTTGGGTTGCTGATGGCCCGGCAAGAATACGGCTTAAATCAAGCACTTTCAGCCCATTCAAAGCCGTTTCAGTCTTGGCGTCAGCACTCATGAAATAATCCTCCTATCATCCAGCCCCTATATTACAACCTACATATTCACTTGCATAAACTACCATAAAAAACCCATATTATTTTTATCGGATATATAACGTGAGACTGGGCAACAACGATGGATTTTTCTTTTTCAGCAGAGCAAACGTCACTTATTGATACAGTGCGGAAATTTGCAAATACAGAACTCCCTGACATTGCTAAGTCAGTAGAAACTAATGATACGCCTCCATCAAGAGACATCGTTAAGAAATTTGCCGAACTAGGCCTACTTGGCGTGAATTTGCCAGAGGCTTATGGCGGCGGCGGCATGGGGCACCTAGAGGCTGTCCTCGTCCTTGAAGAAATTGCTAAAATTTCTATTGCCGTTGCGTTTCCGGTCTTTGAGAGTTCATTTGGTCCAGCATTAGCGATTGCCCATTATGGGCCCGAAGAATTACGTCAGCGGGTCCTCCCAAAGGTTTGTTCAGGCGATATGATGATCGCAGTCTCTATGTCTGAGCCTTCTGCAGGAACAGCTCTGACCGACCTTAAAACGACGGCAACAATTTCCGGCTCAAAGGTGATATTGAATGGTACAAAGCGCTGGTGCTCCGGGGCCGGTCATGCAGATGCTTACGTGGTATATTGTAAAATGTCTGACGATGTTGGCGCCAAAGGGATTGGCGCTGTTCTTATTGAAGCAGGAACAGAAGGGTTTTCATTTGGCGCGCCTGAATGTCATATGGGGTTCCGCGGTGTGGCCAGTGCGGATATGTATTTTGATAATGCAGAAATCCCAAAAGAAAATATTATCGTCCCGGCTGGTGGCTTTAAGAAGTTAATGGAAGCCTTTGACCTTGAGCGATGTGGGAATACAACAATGAGCCTTGCTTGCGCTCAATCAGCCTTTGATTATGTTCTAGCCTATGTTCAGGAGCGCAAACAGTTTGATAAAGCTCTGGTCGATTTTCAGGCTGTCCAGCTATCGCTTGCCGAAATGAAAATGAAACTAGATGCGGCACGCATGCTCCTCTACAGAGCGGTTGTTAATGCTCAAACAGGCCTGCCCTCTATTGGCGAAAGTTCAATTGCGAAATGCTATGCGAATGAAATGGCACGTGATGTTACTGGCAAAGCCCTGCAATTAATGGGCGGTTATGGATATTCAAAGTCATTCCCGATAGAGCAAAAAATGCGTGATGCATGGGGATGGGGTATTGCTGGCGGTTCCATAGATGTTCAGAAAACCAATATAGCATCTGCTCTTGTTGGACGGAGATTCAATCAACGCGCCAAATAGAGGTTCTTACTTAAGTGAAGCCCCATAAATACAACCAAGAATTAGCCCAGCTAATCTGGACATCACAGGACACCCTGAAATCTATAGTCTTTTAATCCAGTAGTGCCACTCTCGGCATTTAGCAATGCGCCTTCGCGTGGGTTTTTGGCAAGATGTTCTTCAGACAGCGTGAATGTGGCTGATGTCACAAACAGGGTTGATTTATGGGAGCCGCCAAATATGCAGCTTGTTGGGTTGGTGACAGGTAATAAAATCTCACGATCAACCTTTCCGTCCGGGGTAATGCGGATCAGCCGCGATCCACCAAAACGAGCGTTCCACAAGCATCCATCGGCATCTATCGCAGACCCGTCCGGAACGCGATCATGTTAGAGATGCCAAACTCATATTCTGAGTGGCGTGAAATCGCACTGTTACCCGTAAAACAAAATAGGGCTCCGCTGTTACGGCTCATTGCGCGCTAACTTCCATCAGAAGTAAGATTATTTTGCATCGATCCTACCCAAAACCTTCCTCTGGGATCGCATCTGCCTAGTTCGAGCCGGTTTACTCTGACAGTAGAAATCGACCTTAAGCTAAAAGAGCCTCCAGACATGCTTTACATTGCTCCATAAAGTCGGGAGATATCATAAAGGCAGTTTGATGCATTGGACCCACGAGAGATAATTTGTGCGAAATATTGGGCGTAAATGGCTTGTTGCAAACTCTGGGAGGCTCGCAACTCTTAGGTGACCAGCTCGCCGTGCTGTGAAATTCCAAGGCGCAGCGTAGCGCCTGTCATGCTGCCTCAATCAGCAACTGTTTTTAATATTTTAAGTTGTCGGAATTTACCTATAGATGTCATTGTAAATATTCCCCATACATAAAACTATAACAAAACTATAACAAAACGTTATATAATTTCGATATAATCACTATTGATTTATAGGCATATCTTGCTAGCCTCATTTATCCGATGTTGTATCGGGAGTATTCTTTTAGGAGGAAACAATGAACAAAATATCAATCGGCGCCCTCGCCGTTGGCTCAACACTTTTATCGTCAATTGCTGCCTATGCGCAGACTGAAGTACATTTTTGGCATGCCTTCACCGGTCGCCTAGGCGAACTGGTTGCAGCACAAGTTGAGGACTTCAACGCAAGCCAAAATCAGTACAACGTCGTTCAAAGCCACAAGGGTAACTACTCTGAGACTTTGAACGCTGGTATCGCCGCATTCCGTGCGGGCGAGCAGCCACAGATTTTGATGGTTTTTGAAGTTGGCACTGCCACAATGATGGCAGCCAAAGGCGCAACACGCCCTGTCCATGAAGTCATGGCAGCAAGCGGTACAAAATTTGACCAAGACGCTTATATTGGTGCGGTCAAAGGTTACTACACATCTACTGACGGTGACATGTTGTCATTGCCGTTCAACGCGTCCACGCCAGTTCTTTGGGTAAACCGTGATGCGTTTGAGGCAGCAGGGGTTGACCCTGATACAGATTTGTCTACTTGGCAGAATGTTGACAAAACGCTTACCGCACTGAAAGCTGGCGGCTCGGGCTGTCCTTTGGTTACTGCATGGCAGAGCTGGATCCACCTCGAGAACTTCTCGGCCTACCACGACGTGCCATTTGCATCGAAAGATAATGGCTTTGCAGGGCTCGATACAAAACTACAAGTTAACGGCGAAGCGCAGGTTGCTCACTTGAATGCGATGGGCCAATGGGCCAAAGATGGCAAATTCATCTACACCGGCCGTCGCAATGAAGGGGGTGCAAATTTCCGCTCTGGCGAATGTGCTTTATTTACCGAAAGCTCTGCTGGTTATGCAGGCATTAAATCAGAAGCTAAATTTGCGTTTGACGTGCGTCCACTTCCATATTGGGAGGGCGTCGGGAATGGGCCACAAAACACCATCATCGGTGGTGCATCATTATGGGTCATGGAAGGTCACGAAGACGACGAATATAAAGGCGCAGGCGAATTTCTAAGCTTCTTGTCATCCTCTGACGTGCAAGCCAAGTGGCACCAAGACACAGGCTACTTGCCGATCACTGCTGAGGCAAGCGCTGCAACCAAAGCGTCTGGTTTCTATGAAGAGAACGTCGGAACTGAAGTTGCTGTCATCCAAATGACAGCCAAAGCGCCAACGGCGAACTCCAATGGTTTGCGTCTTGGGTCATTTGACCAAATTCGCGGGATCATTGATGAAGAGCTAGAAGCTATCTGGGCTGGTGACAAATCCGCTCAAGAAGCAATGGATAGTGTTGTTGAACGCGGCAACCCACTTCTACGTCGTTTTGAGCAAGCAAACCGCTAAACACTTCGTATACCGGACGGATGCTTCGATTCGTCCGGTATACTGCCAATTAGGCGGAAAATCATGGAAAAACGCGTAACTTTTAAGGGCTGGCTTTTGCCATTGCTCCTCATCGCGCCCCAAGTGCTAGTATCAGCGATATTCTTCTTCTACCCCGCTGGACAGGCTGTTTGGCAATCCCTGTTCGTCCAAGACCCATTTGGGTTATCGATGCAATATGTGGGATTGGGGAATTTTGAATATCTATTGTCTGACCCTTATTACCGCGCTTCGTTCTTGACGACCGGTTTATTTTCACTCCTCGTAACGCTCGTTTCGATGATCCCTGCCCTTTTCCTTGCTGTTGTCGCCGATCGATTAATCAAAGGTGCTGGCGCCTACCGAACGATGCTTATTTGGCCATACGCCGTCGCCCCTGCAATTGCCGGTGTCTTATGGTTGTTCATGTTTAACACTCGTGTTGGTGTTGTATCTTGGTACCTAGGAACCCTTGGGTATGACTGGAACCACGTGTTGAATGGCAGCGAAGCAATGGGGCTTGTGGTTGTCAGTTCTGCATGGGGTAGGATCAGTTATAACTTCTTGTTCTTCTTTGCAGCGTTGCAATCCGTTCCCAAATCTATCATCGAAGCCGCTGCCATCGACGGAGCGCGATTTTGGAAACGGTTCTGGACCATTATAGTGCCACTGCTCTCACCAACAACATTCTTCTTATTGGTTGTAAACTTGGTCTATGCTTTCTTTGAGACCTTTGGCGTCATCCACACGATAACTGCCGGGGGTCCACAACAATCGACAACAATCCTTGTTTACAAGGTGTTTTCAGATGGTTTTGTCGGGCAAGATTTGGGATCATCAGCCGCGCAGTCTGTCATTCTATTGTTCGTCGTAGGCGCGCTCACAGTTTTCCAATTCAAATTTGTAGAACGGAGGGTGCATTATTGACCCTATCAGCACTGAAGCCGCACAAAGAGCCAGCATCAGGAATGGTCGAACAGCGTGGACTTGGACTCTGGTTCACGCATGCAATCATGATCTTTGGCGTCTTGATTGTTTTTTTTCCTATTTGGCTTGCCTTTGTAGCCTCAACCGTAACGCAGCCAGAAATTGTTAGCCCACCAATGCCACTTTGGCCCGGCGATCACTTCATAAGCAATTACAAGCAAGCGTTATTCTCAGGGGTGAATGTACCAGTGGCAACGATGCTGGTTAACAGCCTCGTCATGGCCATCGGGATAGCAATTGGCAAGATTGTCATTTCCTTGTTATCGGCCTTCGCTATTGTCTATTTCCGGTTCCCAGGTAAGAAGATGTTCTTTTGGGCGATCTTCATTACGCTAATGTTGCCTGTCGAAGTTCGCATCGTCCCTACCTATGAGATAGTTGCAGGGTTTGGCATGCTCAACAGCTATAGCGGACTCATCTTTCCGCTGATCGCGTCTGCAACTGCAACTTTCCTGTTCCGTCAGTTTTTTATGACAGTGCCGGATGAATTAGCAGAAGCGGCACGTGTGGACGGGGCAAGACCTATGCGCTTTTTCTGGGACATCTTATTCCCGATGAGCCGCACGAACATTGCAGCCCTCTTTGTGATCCTCTTTATCTACGGCTGGAACCAATATCTATGGCCCTTACTAATCACGACTGATCCGGAAATGAACACCATCGTTATGGGTATCAAACAAATGTTTCCGTCAGGTGATGATGTTGCCGACTGGCCGGTCATTATGGCTACGTCAATTCTAGCAATGATCCCACCAGTGATTGTCGTTATTTCAATGCAAAAACTCTTTATCCGCGGCCTTGTGGACAGCGAAAAGTAGGAACAACATGGCAACTGTAGAACTCAACAACGTGAAAAAACGGTTTGGCCCAATCGAGGTAATCCATGGGGTCAGCGCGACAATTAAAGATGGGGAATTCATTGTTATCGTCGGTCCGTCTGGTTGTGGTAAATCAACGCTGCTTCGCATGGTAGCTGGGCTAGAAAGCGTGTCTGAAGGGGAAATCAGCATTGGCAAAAAGATCGTTAATGACTTTGAGCCAATGGATCGCGACATAGCAATGGTATTCCAAAACTACGCACTCTATCCGCATATGAGTGTCCGTCAAAACATGGGCTACGGCCTCAAGATTGCGAAGGTAGCAAAGGCAAAGATTGACGAAAAAGTGAATGCGGCAGCAAAGCTTTTACAGCTCAACGAATACCTTGATCGTCGTCCACGTGACTTATCGGGCGGGCAACGCCAACGTGTAGCAATGGGCCGTGCTATTGTGCGCGAGCCTGCTGTATTCCTCTTTGATGAGCCATTATCGAACCTTGACGCAAAGCTGCGCGTGCAGATGCGCCTTGAGATTCGTGACTTACAAAATCGGCTCGGGATAACAGCACTCTACGTGACCCACGACCAAGTTGAGGCGATGACTATGGCCGATCGCATGATAGTTATGAACAGTGGACGCGTTGAACAAATCGGAACACCACTTGAGGTTTATGAAACACCTCAAACGCTTTTTGCCGCTCAGTTTATCGGGAGTCCATCGATGAATGTTTTCAAAACAACTGTTAAAAACAGCGCCATTAAGGTAGCGGGCAACTCCATCCCCGTCAGCACGTCCGCTAAAGGCGAGGTTACGGCGGGCATCCGACCCGAACATGTGATTGCAGACGAGAGCGGACCATTGTCGATCACAGTAAGAATGGGCGAACCGTTAGGCGCCAACACCCTTCTGCATGGACAGCTTGATGGCACATCTGACCCTTTTACCATTAGCCTACTAGGTGTACATCACGTAGCAGCAGGTCAGGTCATTCGGTTTTCAGTTGATCCAAAGCACATACATTTCTTTGACATAGAATTTGGGCAACGCTTCGGATGAAATATTATAAAAGGCGAAAGGATATTACAGTTTTTGGACATCGGGGTGCCCGAGGTATTTATCCCGAAAACACAATGGCTGGGTTTCAATACCTGCAAGATATTGGCATCAACGCCGTTGAGATCGATGTTCAAAACGCAGCAAATCGCGTTACCGTAATAGCTCACGACCCTTACGTTAACATGCCAAATACGAAGAATGGAAAAATACATAAACAATTGATAAGGAACACTAAAGCTATAGATGTTACGAAAATTACTGCCGGCGCTCCTTGTAGTGGAAGCGACTATACAACGCAGTTTCCTGACCAAGCACGCCTTTCCAGTCAATATATTCCCATGTTTGCTACCTTTTGCGAATGGGCCGTTAAACATCCACGACTTATACTCAATGTCGAGGTAAAATCTCACGCAGAACAAACAGATTTATATGACCCGCCTGAAATAATAGTTTCAGATGTAGTGGACTTGTTGGATAAATATGACTTGCAGCATCGTTGTATTCTTTCCAGTTTTGATTGGCGAGTGCTCCATGCCTGCGCAAAGCGTGCACCTGGGTTGGCACGTGGCTACCTGAGTTTAGAGCAAAACCACGGGACAACTATGAATCCAAACATAGTCGATAGATCATCTTGGATGGGCGGTGTCACACGCGCCGATTATGATGACAGTTTACCGCAGACAATTGCTGCACTTGGCGGAAAGGTGTGGTGCCCCTATTTCAAAGACCTGACACAAGAGGCTTTGGTAAAAGCACAGGACTTGGGATTGCTGGTCAATGTTTGGACCGTAAACGCCTTAGACGATATTAACCGTATGGCAGACATGGGTGTCAACGGGATCATTTCGGATTATCCGGCACGGGTGCAGAACGTTCTTGCGCAAGGCACCGGCGTCTAAATTTGCATGCGGTTACTCCACCAAAATCCGTCATGCTTTGAGCAAAAATTGACGACTTTTGGATTATTGAACTAACAATAACTCTCTGAAAAAAAAGCTAGGGCATCAATGCTCTTAATCATCGAACTTGTCGGGGCAATCGATCTTTTGCTTTTCGGATTACGCCAAGTACGCAACGGAATGATACGAGCGTTTGGAACCAGCCTGAAGCGTCTGGCTTGTCGCACGCAAAGACCGGTCCTCCCGACAGGTTGCAGTGCTACTTCAAAGCAGCGCTTATCGCGTCTCAAAAGATCACCTTGCTGATCGCCGTGGGGTATTGCTGGCGGTTCCATAGATGTTCAGAAAACCAATATAGCATCTGCTCTTGTTGGACGGAGATTCAATCAACGCGCCAAATAGAGGTTCTTACTTAATGGAAGCCCCATAAATACAACCAAGACCAATTCCTACCATTCCATCGGTTGTTGCATTTTCATAGTTTCCCGCGAGTAACTCCTTTAGCGCTATAGTTGATTTATGCTCTGCATTTCGTGCCATAAAAATATAAAACCAAGAATTAGCCCAGCTATATTTTCCTATGTCATGCCGAAACTTAAACTGTTGCTCTCCAGGGTTATAAGTCGAACGAACAGCCTGTTTTGCCCATTTATCCATGGATGCTGGGTCTTTCACGCCTGCGATAAAAATCTCGACAGACTTTTCCAATTTCTCTTCAATGCTGGGGGGAATATTTACGTCAAAATGCCGCGCAATTTCCAAGGTAATGTAGATTTCACCAAGAGCTTCATAGTGATACCACAGCGCTCTATCCCCTCTTGTAGTTCTATCTTCAAGGGAGCCATCTTTTAAGATCAAAGCATCTAACTGTTTAATCGCCTTAGAAATTAATTTTTTGCCTTGGGCAGGATTTGAATTATAATTCTTAGCGATTTCTGGCCAGAACCATCCAAGATCAAGGCCAAAATAGATATCTTGTGGCTTTTTATTTCGAGCATAAAAGTCGTCAAACCACGAGTTGATTACATCACTCTTTTCTGAGTTCATTTCTATTTGAGATTTTAAAAAAGTTTTATAGCCATAATGAAGGTGCATAATCCTCAACTGAGCGGAATTCCAATCCATCTCCGAAGACAAATCTTGTCCATTAGGGTCTTGCCAGGAAGGTTCGCAAATAAGTCTTCCATTTTTGGCACATGATTTCGTATCAAGCCAGGCATCGTTTGATGCTAATGTATGGAGGGCATCAAAGGCGGAATTGAGCCGGTTATCTTCTTGAGTTGCGAATGATGCTGTTACATATCTAGCAAATTGCTCTGTAAATTCATCTAATTCCAAAAATCCCTCAACACTATTCCGATTATCCATCCTGCTGTTGAGACCCTTTACTCTTTTGGGTATAGGATTTGGCATGAAATTGCTTATTCTCTGCCGCGTATATTCATCATCACAAAATGTTTGCCGACTATCATAATCCGAAGCTTCAAAAGCGAGCCAAATATCATCTGGGATGAAAAATGACGGAGAGGCTCTTTCAAGTGGTTTTTCACTAGAGTTTCCGTTATTCCAATTTGCGGCTATCGATGCTTCAAGAGAAGAAAAAATAATCATCAGGGGAAGAATAAAAAATTTCATACTTTTAACAAATAACATTTACAATCATCCAAACATTTATAAATTTAAAATTTTATCATCCGGAAAGCGGACAAACCGCAACCCTTTTGAACGATACTTTATAATAAAAAGAAAAATGGCGGAGAGTTTAACCGCCTAACTTCATTGCAAGTTATTGCATTTATTATTAAACTTTAACATATTCTAAGCTGGCCTACAATATGGCCTACAACTTTGCGATTATTGATACAATATTTCTCACAGAATGAGCTAGCTTCAATGTATCTTGTTGCAAAATCAAAGTTTGGACCGCTGTTATGTCAACGTTTTACTATTTGTACAATGAAAAATTAGAGCCAAAATATAACGTATATATCCCAATGGCGGTTACTCGATTGCTTCGCGCGAAAACACGCGACATGCTGGATGATTTTTGGGCTCAAAGCTATAATTTTGATGACCCGTGGACAGCTTCAAAAATACCAAAAATGCTGAATGCATTTACACACGTGTCAGCTTTAATTACGTCCTTTTCCAACTATGTAGAAAAATTTGATAATAGATGGAGCGAAGAAACCTATGTTGCGATGCACGCCCTTGCAACAGACTACACCAATATCAGTTTGTCTATTGTTCAAACATGGCAACAGTCTAATTTAGGTCCGATAACTGGTGATAATTTTCAACAACAAATGCGTTTAATTTCAGAAGAACAGGCTAAATTGATTGGTTTTACTTATGTCGATGAAGCTCATTTAGCTACCGCAATTGGAAACCCCACAAACTTCTCTGAAACATTAAGAACGAGTTATTACTACTTTATGGAGATGGGCGATTTTACAGAAAAGGAATTCGAAGACTTCCAACATGATGTTTCTTGCGCCATTACATCAGCTTCACATACAATTAAAATGATTATTGATGGAAATGAGGATATCTGTAGCCTTTTTGGACACGCTTATGGATTGTTTCAGCATGAGTTTGACCATGCCTCAATGGCAAATCATTTAATTGAGTTTTAAATCAGTCAGCGCATCTTCAATACCGTCACATTGCTGAAAAATGGCTTCCTTAATGTTTAAGCCTCCTGCCCCAGTTCCAAGACCAGTCATGCCTAGACATGTTGCCCCAGCTTTAAAAGCTGCGATTACGCTTTTATATGCGGCAGCGTAAGAAACAGATTCATGACCAGAAAGGCCATTAGCTGCTATGCTAACTGTGGGTGCAACGATAAGCCATTTTACTTTTGGGTTTACAGTCTGATTAGCTCTGGCCTCCCCTACAGGAATTGGCTTTTCTTTCATGCTCATTCTTACTCTGTACTCGAGCGTGTTTCCAAAATGACGCCTTAACGCAGCATCATAACCACCATTCATAATTCCAGCTGTATTTGCAGGGCTAACTACAGCGTCAATATCAAATGCCAAAGGGTCACCCTCATGCCACCCAAACGTAGGGTCATAATCTTTGAGCGCCAAATAGCACACGCTTATTGTGGTCAGCAATTATGACTTTCAAAAGATTTGCTTCCAAACATTCATAGTAAGCCGAGATTTTCTAACTTAGTGTGAATTGATGCACATGGCTCAAGTCTATGAAGGGGAGAATATTCAATAGTATCATCAATATATTCCGCTTCTGATATGAGCTTCACGTCCACTACATGATGCTTCAAACCAAGTTCCATCAAGTGCTCCGTTATGGTTGGCATGTGTCCCTTCCGCTCATCATTATCAGAAATTTCTTCATTGGAACGATAAGCAAAAATTGTGAACGCCTCCTCAAAGTTTTGATTTGGCCTTTGCACTTTAAAGCTCGGGAAAACTCCTCTATCAAATTGAGGCTGGTAAATCAATGTATCTGGGAGTCTATCCCTCAACGTTCTAAGAAAACAGGTAACAGCGTGTGCATGAAATTCTGCGTCATTAAGCACTATTTTTTCATCACTAACCAACTCAGTTGGATTTATTGCTGTACCATCCGTGGGTGAATAAAGTCCCCAACCATCCTCAACAACCTGCCAAACATCACTGTTCTTCTGCATTGGCATAAAACAAGCAACACCATTAAACATCTCTGCAGCTTGAATCATCCCATCCTCATTGGGAGGTTCTCTCATTTCACCATCTATGTCGTACAGCCGAATAAAGAACTTTTGATTGCCTAGAGCAAAAGACATATGTTCCAAAAATGGCGCGGCCGGTACACCTTTTTGCCAAACAAGTCCACCATCTGATTGCACCTCAAGATGCTTCTTTGCTACTAAGTAGCATTCAATAAAATTGGCGTCAGGCTCATAATTCAAAGACATTATAAACTTCTTTTTCCAATTTAGGCATCCTCCCAAAACTCAACCGTTTTAGCTGGAATTACGGCGATATCTGCACCAAGTATTTGCCAAAGTTGTTCTTTGTAATAATCTGCCTCATCATCACCATTAAGAACTCTAAGTGATTTCAAAGTTCGGGTGATGCGCAGATGATTATGGTCATAAGGTTTTAGCCAATGACTATTTCTTCCAAGAAAATTAAAAAACCAATCAGCAGACTTACTCAAATTCTGCTTTGCCAAGCTACTGTTTCTTATTTTTAGAACCTGCTCATCGTTGAGATATGGTGAGCCAGGAACTGCACTGCTTGGCTCAATTGTGGGAAAAATCCATTGAATAAAGGTATGCTTTCTTTCAATCTGCACATCATTCATTTCCCAAATTTGATGTAACGTAAGTCCGTCAAAATTTGATGTTTTGTTTTCTAAAAAATCACAAAGCAAACTTAACTTTCCTTTTCAACGTCTCTCTTTCATCAAATCCAAAGCTATGGAAGTTACACTTTCAGCAAGAACCCCATTATATTTGTCACTTACACAAATAGCCATAAAGCCGCGCCCTCCTACTCTAGATTTGAAATACTCAAGGGCTCTATCATGGTGGTGACTCAGATGCGCTCTTACAGAAAATGACCTAAGTTCCTGCTCAGCACCCTTGCTGTTTATGACTCTTACCCAGATTAAGTCGTCTCTTTTTCCTGCATCTAAGATATGCGCATCTGCCATCACATAAGAATATTTGATACTTGGCTTTAAATCTAACTTCTTGAATACAAGTGGGGTGATGTTTTCACCTTCATCTGTATCTTCATCAACATCAATATCATCAATTGCATCAGTAATTTCAGGGCCTGAATCCGCAAATCCCTTTTCCGAAGTAGAAAGTGTTAAATCCGCTTTGGGTTTATTCGGAATAATGAGGTCTGAAAGTATGTCTTCTATATCGTTACTCTCTCTAATTTTCCCATCAAGATACGCAGGGTGAAGGTAACGAATAATCTCCTCAGTTGTAATCCTGCTCCGTTTGTGCATTCCCTCAAGGTGTCGTGAAGTAGCAATATCATTTTTTAGATTTTCAGCATCGTTCCTTAAAACTGTC
>Ga0206131_10002118_pt1 | contig 24476 bp, 12 predicted proteins | sample Helgoland_Spring_FD_148636 | JGI IMG/M metagenome (GOLD analysis project Ga0206131, IMG submission 148636) | Pelagic subsurface seawater microbial communities from Kabeltonne, Helgoland, North Sea - Helgoland_Spring_Bloom_20160517_1 | ecosystem: Environmental > Aquatic > Marine > Epipelagic ...
AACGAATCCCCGGCCTGAAAGGTCGGAAGCGAACGTGGGATCGAACCTCGCTGGCGACCTTTCAGGCCGCGTCTTTCTACACCGCCTAACACAGGGCTGAACCCCTGTGCTTCGTGCTGTCGGGCCGTCAGCCCGGTCAGATGGGCTGAAAGCCCTACAGCCCACAGCCCGGTCAGATGGGCTGAAAGCCCTACAGCACGAAGCCTGGGCGTTCAGGCCCAGGAATAGCCCAACGAATCCCCGGCCTGTAAGGTCGGAAGCGAACGTGGGATCGGACTTCGCTGGCATTTCCTCTTTCCCGCCTATGGCTCTTCGGTGAACGATAACGGGCGACGAGAATGGTGGACGATTAGGAGAATCTCCACTCGTAATCCGTTCTCGTCGCCGTTCTCGTCAACCGATTCCCCTGACCCCTGACCCCTGACTCCTGACTCCTTCCCCCTGACTCCTTCCCCCTGCCCCCTGACTCCTGCCCTTTCGGTGAACGATAACGGGCGACGAGAATGGTGGACGATTAAGAGAATCTCTACTCGTAATCCGCTCTCGTCGCCGTTCTCGTCAACCGATTCCCCTTCCCCTGCTACTCATACATCCACGGCTTCATGCGTTTCAGATAATGTTGCATGACCGGCTGGGTCATCGCCTCTTTGTCTTTTTCGTATTTCGCCCGTCCATCCCAATCGACGGTGGTCGGCCAGGGCTCACTTTGCAGCGCCTTGGCTGACTTGATTTGCCAGATGCAGGGGGTTAATTCCCTTTTTCTGCCTTGGCGGCCATCTTGTGGTTAAACGAGTAGGCAACGACGTTGATGCCGAGCTGGTAGGCTCGATTGGCAAGGCTCTTGCTTATGCCCGCAGAGCCTGTCTGCCATGCGTCGTTCAGGTCGCCTGGATGATAAAACACCAGCCACCTTCCGCCCGGGCCTCGGACCCCCAGCGTCTCATTGCCGTGATGGAATAGCTTCGGCGAGCCTTCGGGGAACAAATACGGTGACTTGAAAATCGGGTCGTCCTTCGAAATCACAACCAGCGGATACTCGGGATACATCTCACGCATCAGCCGCCGGAAGGCCCCATCGAACCCCCCGCCACCATTGTCCGCAAACAGCATTGCAGTCTTCTGGAGCGTGAACTCACGCAGTGCCTTCTTCTCCGCACCAGACAGGCCAATCTCCCCTACGCCCGTGATGAATACAAACGGGGGTTCATACCCCTTCTTGTATTGGTCCAAGTCCGAAACGGAGCGAACCTGCGGCACCGGATTGATCTTCAGACCCGTCATCTTGTGGAACGCGTTGAGGAAATTCACGTCCGCATCCATCTGCTGATTCCAGCCGTTACCCGAGTGCTTCAGGCGAAGGAACTGAACCTTCGCGTTCGCCATCCCATCAGGCCAGCCGCCTTGGTTTCCGCCGCCTTTGCCCAACTTGCCCCCTCGCGAGGTATCGGCGGCATAGGTCTGACTCGTCTCCTCATCGACATCCTCGAAGACCTCGTCGTCGATGTCCGGAACCTCCCAGACGATCGCCGAATTGGGGTTGAGAACGTATTTCTTCTTGATCTTCTTGACCTTCACGACCTGGACCTGTTCGACGGCTTCTTGGCCCGAGCCCTCCGGGATGCCATACATATACTCCTTGAACGACAAGCCCAACAGCCACGGTAAAATGAAGATAAAGAAGATGTGCAGGAAAATCGCCCAGCCGTTACTGCGGCGATATCGCGAACGATCCTCAAGATCTTGATCCGACAGATCCGCGTCGGACACACACCACTTATCCGCCAGTCGCCCCATGAAGGGAACTTTCGACAGCACCCGCCACAGGCCATACCAGACCGCATGAATGCCCCTCGCGGCGGCCTCATCTACGGCGTCAAAACACACCACCGCCTTGCGGGCGACCAGGGCGCCGCCGCGTCGGTATCGAGAACTCAATTTGGATGAATCGTTAGGCATCTAGCTCGTTGTGCATCTAGCTCGCAGGTATCTAGGAAAAGGCAAAAAAACTGTTTTCGGTCGGGTTCTCAGTCGATGCCCAGGTCGTCCAGGCCAATCCCTTCGTCACTCGGTTCGGTGGGTGCCTCTTTGGTTTCTGTAAACTCCTTGGGCACTACCTTGCCGTTGTTGCCGTCCTTGTCTTTCGTATTTTTCTTATCGGCCTTGGCCTCTTTCGCAGCCCCTTCGGCATCCTGGGCAGCGATGGCAGCATCTTTTTCGTCGATGATGCGTTGCTTGTCTGCCAGCAGCGCATCCTTGATCTCCTGAGTGTTCAACGCATACGCATGGGTCACATCTATGGTGCTGTATTTGGCGCACATGATGATATTCCCTACCGACAGTAGCAGAATAATCACGACATGTCCGACCATCGAGACGCCGAGAAGCTTAGCCAGCTTGGTGTTGTTAATACCGCTCATCAGTTCGTCGGCTTGTTGGCTGATGTCAATTTCTTGAATCGCCGAAGGTGTTGTAATCATAGTGTCTATTTCCCTTAGGGGTTAGTTATCTTTTGTGGATGGTTCGCCAATGTCGCCAATGGCTATAATCGTAGCGCCCGCTCGGACCAACGACATCTGTACTTCGCTATATTGCTTGTAGACCAAGTTTTTATCGATGGTCATCGCGACCCGTTTGTCGTCGGCATTCTCGATCAGCATCGAGACGGCCGATTCCAGCGAGCCGATCGGCTGCACCGCGCCTTGCAGGTAGCAGACACCATCGACATCCATCGACACCGAGACCGGCGCGGGGTCGACCTCCTCGATATTTCCCGCTTCGACGCGTTCCAGTTCGATATGAGCCTCTTTCACGAAGTTGCTCGCCAACATGAAAAAGATGATCAGCAGGAACGCGATGTCGCCAAAGGAGGCCATCGGAACCATGATCGGAAGTTTTCTTCTTTTGTGTTCTATCATTCTGCATCTTTAGATCGATTTATTCGTCGGTATCTCGTTCGATCAGAGCCACAATGCCGTCCGCATCTCGGATCGCCAGCATCACGTTGTAATACCGCTGATACACCACGTTTTCGTCTGATTCGAGCACCACCATGCGTTGCTCCTCTTTCTTCGTGCTCAGTTGCTCGTCGGCCAATTGCACCCGCAGCTGCCGTAGCGTGAGGCTGGACTTGCTGTCTTCGCCATAAAAGATCTCTTTGCCGGTGAGCGAAATGGTCAGTTGCTTCTGTTCCGTGCTATCACCATCTTCGCCCGAGGGGATGTTCAGCTCCTGCCCACCGATCAGCTTGAACGTCGTGGTCAAAATGAAAAAGATGATCAGGAGAAATGCAACGTCAGAAAAACTGCTGACGTCAACTTCGCTTTCCGGTCGTTTTTTTCTTTGTATTTTCATCGTTCGCTCCGTCTTAGGCGGCGGGAGGAGTTACGGTTTTGGCTCGGTGTTCTGCGCTTCGGTGAACGGGTGATCGAGCGTAATGTAATCGATCAGTTGGGTCGCGGTCTGCTCGATTTCCAGCACGACATGGTCGACTTTCTTGGTGAAAATGTTGTAGGCAATCACCGCAGGAATCGCGACGATCAATCCGGCGGCCGTGGTGACCAAGGCCTCGGAAATACCGGTCGAGACCTGGCTCGCATCGAGACCACTGCTCATCGATCCGAATGAGCTGATCATGCCGGTCACCGTTCCGGTCATACCCAGCAACGGAGAGACCGACGCGATCATGGTCAGCAAGTTCAGGCGCTTCTCCAGCGCCTCGATCACGTGCTGGGAATAATCGGCAATGCTCTTGTTCACGCCGACTTCAATTTCCGCCATGTTCTTGCCCGCACGCATCAGGCGATCGAAGCGGGTCAGTCCCGTCACCAGCACTGCGGCGATGGGGCCCTTTTCCTCGCGACACAGCTCAATGGCTTTGTCCGTATGTCCGTTCTCGAGTTGCGCAATGATTCCATTAAGTAGCCGCGACGGATTCATCGCCGTCAGGCGGAACACGCGAATACGGTCAATAATCACCGCGATCGCTAGAATGGATAGAATGAGGATAGGGACCATCATCGGTCCGCCTTCTAGAATATTTTTCAACATATTATCGTGTCTTCAATGAGTGTGAATCGGTTAAAAGGATCGTTATTTCAATTTTCGTTCAATGGATTTTCGGAAAGCAGCGGCTTTGGGGATCAGCGGCGAGTCGGGGTATTCGCTCAAGAGCTGCTGGCATTTTTCCATCGCCAGTTCATACCGCCCCATTCGATAGGCGGCCACCACCCATCGCAGCAGCATTTTATCCAAAAACTCCGCGTCGGGATAATCTACAAATGCTTGCTCGAGTATGTCAAGGACACGTGGGTAATTCTTCGAAACGTCAATGTGGTATTCGCACATTTTGTCGATCGCGTTTCCGGCATACAACGATTCGGGGTAGCGCTCGGCACATCTCTTGTAGGCCTGCATCGAAGCAGCGAGGTCCAGCTCTGTGCCTTTATCGAACACGAGTTGCTTCGCCTGCTCCTCCATCGTTTCGGCGATACGGAAGGCGGACTCCGCCCTTAGGTCGGTCTTGGGTAGCGACTGAATCGCGTTGAACATCCCAATCGCCTCTTCGAACTGCTGACTCTTGGCGTAGCTTGTCGCGACGCTCATCAAGGCGCGGTCGACGAGGACCGAATCCGGATAGAGGGTGATCAGGCGGCTGCAGACTGCGACCGCTTCTTTCATCTTGCCTTCCGCCAGAAGCAAGTCCCACTTCGTATTGTAGGCAGCCTCGATCGTTTCACGCTCGAGGGCAAAATTTTCTGCGATATCGAGAATCTTTTCGACTTTCGCCAGCCCTTCGGTCGAATAGCCCGTGGCCTTGTCAACCAAGCCCACCTTTTTGAAAATCGACGCCAGCTCCAGAAGAATCCTCGCCTCGATCAGGTTCTTCTTACTTTGCAAGGTCGGGTCCTCCACCTCGGGACTGCCGGTCCCCACAGTTCCCGTGCCCTCACCGCCGATGAACACTTTCGCCAGCGACGTCAAGGTCCGCGGGTCTGGAGACACCACGCTCTCTTGGTCCACATACGTCATCACCACGCGATCGCCACGCACTAGACTCAGAACCGCCTCCTTCTGGATCGCGGGAATTTCATCCACCAGGTCCAGCTTGAACTTGCCGGTGAACAGGCCCGTCCGATTTCCCGTTTCGGTCAGCCTCAGGATAAGCTCGTTCTTGCGCGTGCTATAGGTGTCCTGCTCGATCAGCACGACGCCGAGATTCTCGCTGTCGGGGGTCTTTTCGATTTTGTATTCGGTAATCACTTTCACCTCGAGCGTGTCCGGCTCGGGCGACACGTCCAGATCCATGTCCGTCACTTTCACAAACACCTCCTGATCGATGAACAGCACCGACTTGTAGCGGTCATAGGCACCGTCGACAAATCCCATGCTCGCGGTCGACTTCACCGTCAGATCGCAGAGTCGCTTCACGTTCAGCGTGCCCGACTTGGTATTCTTGTCGGTGTAGGTCATGGCGATCGTATCGCCACCGGACAGTTGCAGCACGCCATCGCCCTTCTTCATTTCGCCGCCTATGCTCGGAACCGATCCGATATAGATGTCCCCTTGCGTACCGAGCGGACGGATGTCGAAGGTCTCCTCATCCCCGCTGGCGGTCTTGGCTTGGACAGAGACGACCGTGCCCAATTGGGCGGCTACGACGAAGTCCGGATCGGTCACTTTGACGAACAATCGTCGCCCACCCTCAGCCAGAACCGCATCGACCTTGTCGGGTACTTCGACGCTCGTTCCGACCATTTCCAGCGCACGGACCGCACGGGCCCACTGGCGTTTTTCGAAGTGACAGCGTCCAATGTAATAGTACGCTTGGTTGGCATACACGCTCCACGGATATGCGGTGATCACTTGGCGGAGCTGCCCAAAGGCTTTCGTGAAATCTGAGAGTTGGTAGTAGCAGATCCCCGCGTGATAGAGCGCCGAGGCGATCACTTCCTTGTCGGTGCTCTTTTGAGCCGCCAGAAACTGTTTGACGGCTACGTCATATTCATTCGCGCCAAGGTAGTGCTTGCCCAATGCGATGCTGGCTTTGAAGCGGATCTGACTGGCGGGGTAATTCTGGATCACCGACTCGAGCGCCTTGATCCCGCGATCCACATTCTTCTGTTCGAGCAGCTCGATACCGCTGTCCAAGAGGCGGCTGGCATCGTAATCGACGCCGCTTACCTTGCCGTTAGTGGCTTTGGCTTTGCGGGCTGCGTGGGCGGACGGTGCCTGTACAATCATCACCGCCACGAAGGTAGCCATCGACAATAGCGTTGCGCCGACGATTCGGTTCCGTTGTTTCATCTGTCTAATTTTCATCATGTATCCTATCTAAGCTGGTGTGAATGATCACGTTGCCTGTTTTTCTCTGTGGGTCTCGCGGGGTCGCGTCACTACTCGGCCACTCCGCCGCCGGACTTGAGTCCCAAATCTTCCAACATCTGGTGTGCACTGGACGCATACGGCGAACTCGGGTATGCCTTCATAATGTATCGTGCCGACGCGGCGGCCATCTTCTTGTCGCCCATCGGGCTTAGGTAGTATCGCGCCTTATCCCACGCTGCCTCCGCCGCCTTTTCCGGGAACATGTTCTGTATTTCACTCCACGTCTCGATCACCTTCTTGTGGTCGCCCAACTTCTGATAGCACTCCGCAATATGCCCCAGGGCCTCCCCCGCATTGTCCCCCTGGCGATAGGCCGCGATCGCCTTGGCGTATTGCCCCATTTCCCTGAGAACATCGCCGCGATGCCTTAGCAAATTCTTCTTGCTGACAGGCCTCCAATGGTGGCTTTGCTCGCCGAGTTGGTTGATCTCAGCCAGCAATTTCTCATCCATTGTGTCGACTTCATCCAGATACTTCAGGCTCTCCTTATAGTCCGCCTGTGATGGCCAATCCCAGAACTGGATTCTAGCCGCATACACCCTGTGCATATTCCACACCCGCAAACCTCGGTGCGGAATCTGGGCGGCGATGCCACTCCATATCTTCCGGTTGGGCATCAGCAGGGCAAGGTCGTGTATCGCGACAGAACGTTGAGCCTCCATCGGAAGCGACCTGTACACCTCCACAAGTTGGTAAGCCGCGGCTTGCGTCGCCTTTGCGTCTGGAATCCGCTGGAACGCTTGCGAAAATCGAAACACGTCCACTGGTTCTTTCGGATTGGCTTTGGCGGCATCCACCACTTCCTTGGCCTCGGCGAGCACATCCTCAATGTAAGGCTTGATCGCCGCGGGCTTGCCCGGGCCGATCACCCGGATCACATCCCGGTTATACTGCGCCCTCATGCCAGCGGCTAGATACACGGCCTTGGTCGCTGGTTTTTTCAGGAACGCCAACAACTTGGAACGCTTCATTTCCTTCTTCTGGTCGCCTTGGAGCAGTTCGTTGGCCGCCTCGTCCGCGCTGTTCAACCTGAAGTGCGTATACTGAATCGGGCCTAGCCATTCGACAAGGAGGCCGATCCGCAAAACCGTCCGCCTGGCACCCCAGACATCCTTGCCCAAGGCCACCGCGGGTTCCGGGTGCAACGCTTTCTTTTCACGCTCCCAATCGAACGTGTTCCACCCATCCGACAAGGGCAGTAATTCACCGTACGCGTCGCGCCAGAAGACATAGAGTAGTAGATTATTCTCCGCATTAAAGTTTCCGTTGCCATCTTCATGGTCCCGCCGCGCCCAGTTCGTCCGCGACGAATACTCGTTCGCCGCCCGCTTCCACAACGCCACCGCCTTGGGGACATCCTTGTTCTTCACCGCATTGGTCGAAAGGTGCACCAACGCACGGGCGGCAAGAGGATCCTTCTTGTAGTCCTCGTCATCCACCATTTCCTTGAACAGCTTCATCCCCTCGGCGATATCGCCATTTTCGATGTGTGCCAGGCCCATATAAAACAACGCGGGAGAAGCCGCGGGCAGGTCCGATGGGAAGAAGTCCATCACCTCGTTGAACTGCTTGATCGACTGAAACCGATTCATCCCCCAGTAACTGCTGAACGCCTTCTGATACAGGACGAATCCTGTCGCGGGCGATCCTTTGAACTGCGTCAGAAACTTATCAAACTCATTGCCCGCTGCCTCGGTCTCGCCCTTCTTCAACAACGAAAGGGCTTTATCATATTGGCTGCGTTGAAAGACCGTCATTTGCCGAAGCAGTTCGGGCGGTAGGTTCCGCAGCCGGGAACCCAGGAGGTGGCTCCCTCGCGAAGCCTCAGCCGCTTCTGCCGACGGGACCCAGCCACCGACCCATGCGCTGCACACAACGAGCGCCAACACCGCCCACAGCCTGGAGCGACGCACACCTCGCCCGCCGGCTGCACCGGAGTCGGTGCGTCGTTGGATATCCTTCGAAATCGTCTTTGTTCTATACTGCATGAATCGTTCCTTGCTTAGGCTAGTCTGCCATTTTCATACCGGACATCACTTCGTCGGTCAGCTTGCCTCGAGCGACCTTCGCCCAGTTGCTTTCGGGGTAATCCCAGGTGAGCTGCGTCCACCTGCGGTAGGCTTGCAGGAAATCGCCCGCCTGGTAGTAGCAATCGCCGGCCCAATACATCGCCTTCGCCCGCAATTGCTTATCCTCGGTATACTCCGTGGTCAGTTGGGTGAATATCGTCGCCGCCTTGGCGAAATCCGTATTCTTCATCTGACACTGAGCCGCCAGGAACAATGCCTTTGCCGCCAGCTTGTGCTCGGGGAAGTTCGCCTGGAACCTTACGAAGATATCGCCGGCCACTTGATACTCCTTACGAACATAGTACTGCTGGGCCATTCGAACCGTCGCGTCGGCCACCAACGGAGACTTGGGGTAGCGATAGATCAGACGCACGTATTCTTCCGACGCCTGATCGTAGTTCTTCATTTTCTCGTAGCAAATCGCCAGCTTCAACTGACTCTTCGAGGCATAAGACGTCTTGGGCCAATGGATAATCACGCCCTTATACATTCCGATCGCTTCGATGTACTGACCCAATTCCTGGGAAAGGTTCGCCAGCAGGTACTGCCCCTGCACGGCTTGGGCGGTATCAGGATAATCCCGCAGGGCCTCGGTGAGAACTCGCTTTCCGCGGGCAATCGATTCCGTTGCGGCTTCCTTTCGCCCGATCTTCCGCTGTTCTTTGGCAATCTCGAACAAGGCCTCTGCCATCAGGAACCGCGTCTTCACAGCCACCTGATCATCTTCGAACCGCTTCGTGAAGGCCACCATCAGCGCGTCTCCACCCATGTGGATAGCGCCTTCAACCGTCAGCTCCCGGGCCTCGGTCGCCAGCGAACCGTCCAGAGGGAGCTTCACCGGGACGCCTTCTTTATCCAGGCCCCAGGACGAAAGCGGAGTCGTGTCGGTATAGGTCAATTTCAGCGCATCGCCGAGATCGACCTCGATGGTGTCTTCCTTGGTCGCCTCAACAGCGAGATCGTCATCATCCTCCAGCCCATCGTCGTCGCCCAGCGTACTCTTGGTGTTCAGCGAGTCGGTGTCCTCTTCGATCACGATCGTTTCTTGCACTTTCTTTGCCTTCGCCTTTTGGATCTTCTCGGCAGGAAGCACCGGACGAATCGATCCGCGGAACAGACCGCTGTGCGGGTAGGTTTCCATCAAGGTCACCGATACCGTCTGTCGCGGGCCGGCCAGCTGCACCGTCACTTCATCTTGCCCTTCACTGATATCGGCATCGGTGTCGTTTACCTGCAGGTACAGCTTCTGGCCGAGGTAGACCTTGTTCCGATCGACGCGATACGTTCGATCCATCATTCGCAGGGACGCATCGGAACGAAGCTTGACCTCGCCCCGGGCGATCACTTTCTTCTCTTCGTTTTCGTGGCTGCCGCTACCATCGTTCTCGCGAACGATAATCCGCACCGTGTCCGCCCCGTTGACAATCACCGACGCAAGGAAGGTAGAAGCCCATATGCCCATTTCGTCTTTAAGCGACACGGATTCCTTACGCACCGCAAACTCACCCATTTGTTTGACAATAACATTGTCAAACGGAGCGTTATTGTTGGCCTTCTGGAGGCGGACGATTCCGCTAAATCTCCCCGTCTCCAAGGGCGACCCCTTTGCCTCCGTCTTGGTCACGATCCGCGTCGGGTAGCCCTTTCCAGATCCAGACGCCCCGTCGCTCAAGCGCAGGGGAACCGTCACGACCCGGGCCTTTCGTTTGTCTCGTTTGGCGGCCGCTATTTCCGAGTCGCTCACCACATACGCGGTGTATCTGCTGGCTCCGTGGACAGCTCCCTTCGGGTAATCCACCGAGAACAGCAACACGCCCGACGAATCGATCATCACCGAGGAACCCTCTGAGGCAGAGACCGCCGCGAAACTGTCATAGGCGTCTCGATACACCACCGGATTCTCCAATCCCTGGCGTGCAAATCGCTTGGCCGCACTCACCCCTGTCGGGCTCGTATCCGGAACCGGCTCGGATCTGGTCGGCGACACCACAATGGCAATCGAGTCACTGGACGACACCTTGATCGTCCCTGTTCGTTCGATCGGAATGCCCGGCAAGGAATTCTCGCTATCCAGATATTCGACCGTGATCTCATCGTCAGGATTCACCTTCAGGGTGTAGCCGGTGGCCTCGTCTCCGCCGGTGACATCAGCCAAGCGGAGCACCAGCTTAAATCGTCCACTGTGATTTGCCCCCTTGCCGTCCGCATCGCCTGCATTTCCGGACTCCTGCGCCGTAAGCTCCAGCTTCTCGCCACCGAGCGTGGTAATAAGCACCTTGATCGTATCGCGGGCGGGCGTCACATCGCGATCGTAGTCATTCACCATGACCACGATATTGTCGCCCTTCTTGACGCGAGCAGCGACGAGATGCTTCACTTGGAGGGTTCCTTGCCAGTCCGTGGTGATTTCCTCATACAACAGGTGCGCGGTCGCATTGTAGAACTGCGAAAGCAGATCGGCCGTGAGTTTGGGATTCTTCTCCGAGAGACGCACATCGTCCTCGTATGACACTTGAATCTCGTCACCCGATCCGATTTCCAGAATCTGGTTGGTTCGTCCCGTGGAAACATCTTCGGTCACCGGAAGGACCTTGTTGCCCTTGGTATCGACGGCGGATATCGAGCCCACCTGCATTTGGCCCTTACTGATCCCGTGGAAGACGAAGCCCAACTTTCGAAGGCGCATCTCACTGTTCAATTTCGCGGTCAAGACCTCGCCTTCGACCGACATCGTTACGGGCCACTGGATCGCCGCTGCCAATTCAGGATGCTTCTTGATGCTGTACAAATCAGCCGCCAAGGGCTCGAAGCCCTTATCGCCCATGCTGCCCAACTCCTGATATTCCGTCCCTGGCAGATCGTTCTTCCTGGGGTTGGCGGTAAAGCGGTAGCGGATCTGGTGTACGCCCTGGGTTAGCTTCGTCGGGGCATAAACACGCATCCCCGTTGATTCCTTGCTTTGAGGTAGCTGGTCGATTTTCTCGCCATCCACCAGCAGCTCTGCCGTCGCCGCCAGCTCCCCTTTAATGGCAAAGCTGAATTCTTGTGCGGCGTCCACGGCGATCGCCACCTGCATCTGCGCCTCCACGATCTGGTCTTGGTAGCCCTGGTGATTCCCCCGTCGCCATTGGATTCCTTGGCCTTGCCTGAAGGCGTATTCGATCGCCGCGGTCTCGAATGTCCAGTCATCCGCACTCGGATCCGCCATGAGAAATCGGCCCGCGATATCGCCCAGCACAACGGTCGGCATGAAGCCCAAGATCCGAGCGTCCTGGTCCAGCTCGCCGGTCATCGCGATTTTTCCGATCCCCTCCAAATCGGGGCTGTTGAGCGTCACGGTGTCGAACACCGAACTGCTCATCGTGTCGACATTGATCCAGCGGTCGCCTTTCTTGGCGACGTCGCTTTTCCATGGGGTATTCTTGGTGGAGTTAATAATCGCGTGCGGATCGACACCCTCTTCGGTATCGCTGGCAGTGACCACCGGGAACGAAAGGCTCGTCTCCAGTCGTCCTTCGAAAATGCCCGTGTGGTTGCCCGTCTCGGTCAGAACGAATGCGTCCACCACGTCGCCACTGCTGGTGGTCGCCATTACCGTAACCGTGTCCGGTTCATTGGACTGGTCGCGATCGGCATCGGTCACCTGCATATTGATCCCACTACCCGGGCGAACGATGTGATCCCTATCCTCTTTCTCCCAAGCCTGAACCTCGCCCATCTTTTGGCGTGCTTTGCGATAATCGTTGTAGCGCTTCAGCTCTTCGCCGGTGAGAATCGAACCGGCCGTCCCGATGAGCTTTGCGTTGGCGGCAATCGTCAATGTCGCCGGAGGGAAATCCTGATTGCGGGATTTTTGATATTCCGCCTCGATCACATAAGTAATCGTGTCGGACCCCATCAGGTCCAGGCGACTATTTCCTGGTTCCGCCTCCCCCAACGCCGAGGCCAAACTGGCGTTGAACGACGTCGGGTCGTCCGTGTTGGCCACCAGCGACATCTCCTCGCGATCCCCACCGCTGGTCGTCACGATCACCGGGATAATCTGCCCGCCACCGGCCACCGCGAGGTTCGGGTCACTCAATCTCAGGCGCAACGGAAGCCCCGGTGTCAGCACCCGCTGTTTCCCAGGCTTCCCGAAGAGGATCACCGGGTCCAGCCGACTCTCAGCGAGTCGCAACTCGCCCTCCAGCAAATGTGCCTCTGGATGATTGCTTTCTCGTGCGAAACAGGCTTTGAGATTCTCCGTCACCTCTTCGAAGTTCTCCTGCCGGTAGGCCACCAGCGCGAGCAGATAATAAGCCTCTGCCTGTCGCCCTATGTCCGGCGACTCGACCATGCGTTCGAGTAGAACGGTCGCGGGTCCATAACTGCTCGTCTCGACCAGCAGTTGGATCAGCCGAACCTGCGCCGTTTCGTAGGCCGACGTCGTCGCGTAGCGTTTATTGCTTCGGATACTGCTATAGTCGCTCTGTGCGGCGGGGAAGTTTTGTTGATCCCGATAGATGTCACCCTTAAGCAGCAGCACATCGGCAGCTGTCTCTGCATCAAGATCAGACTCCTTGAGCAGAATGGTCATCGCCAACTCCATCACAGCGTCGAACTGCTTGTCCTTGCGCATCTGGTCCATCGCCCACGTCAGATACTTCGGAGGCACGACATCCCAGTTTTCCGCCAAGGATTTCAAGAGCGGCTTGGTTTGCTTCCATGCTTCCTCGACGTTTCGCTTTTCCAGCTGGACGGACGCGAGAAACAGGGGGTAAGCCGGATCCGTCTTCGGGACCGGAATCACCGAGTCGATGTTACCGGCCAGCCGAATCGCAGACACTTGCAAGGCCTTGATCACGTCGGCTCTTCGGTCCTTGGGTCCATCCTGCAACGCTTGCTGAATCGAAACATAGAGCAACTCCGGCGCGTCGTACTCCTCCATCATCTTCTCGAGCGGCTCGAAGTTGACTTTCAGCCGGGTCAGATCCCCGGCCCTCTCTAATAGCCTCGTGATCGCAGCGGTGAGCTGCAATACTTCCTGTGCGGATTTCAGGCTGGGAGTCGTTGCATTCCGCTCCATCGCTCCCTCGAGCGAGGCAATCAGGGGGCTCATTGAGTGAATATTTTTCATTTTGGCGCCACGCAGAATCGCTTCTGCCAACACAAATTCGGTGAACGGAGCGACATACTTCTTTTCCTTCTCCCCGTCCTTGAACACATGCGAACCGATCAACACCACGCCCTGCCATTCATCGCCCTTGAGTTGATACCCGCGGGCGGCTCCCGCGTCGATGACCGCCCGCGCCTTGGGATCCCTCTGCACTTCGCCCGTTCCCGCCAGCTGCTCAAGGTTCGCCATCCGATCGACCGGACTCGGCATCGCCAGGATCTGCTCCACTGCCTGGGTCGTCCATGCCGCGAGCCCCGCCGGGTTCACTGCCGCATAAATCGTCGCCTTTTCCCTCCAATTGCCAGGAAACGTTTTGAACACCTGGTCGACAAAGGCAGGATCAAAAGTCGCCTTCTTCTCCGCGATCATCCTCGACATGTGGTACACTATCTGACTGCGGTCTTGGGGAATCTTTATCTTCTGCTCGATCAACGATTTCACCACCGTCACCCACGACTCGGGAGTCAGCGCCGACTCGGGAGTCGTCTGCGAGGAACTGTTCTCCAGCACCTGCCATGCTTTCTCGCCCAGCTTCGGAGCCTGCTTCATGAAGGCCGCCTCACTTCCCTTGGGGATTACCATCTGTCGCACCGCATGGTCTTGTATGCCGGGCACATACCCATTGGCCATGGCACGCAAATACTCCTGCGAAATGAGCGCCCGAAACGGCATGGTATTGTCACTACGCCTCAAACCGGCGAATTGTTGAGCGAAGCGTTGGAAAAACCCGCCCGCATAGCGCGGATCCAGACAATCCGCCTTGAGAAGTTTCATCGCGACCTGCTCATTCCTCTTCTGGTCCTGCCCTCTCTGGCACAGCTTATGCACCAGCAGGGTCTTGGCATACTGCTGCATACTCTTGGCTTCGCTGGCGTAGTTGGGCACCTTGAACGAGGTCTCCAACGCCGCATCCAGCATCTTCATCTGGGCATCGGGAGTATGCTTTCCGTCCAATGTATGGGCCATCGAGAGAAGCTTGTCGCTTCCCAGGTGAGCCCCCGAGACATAGGTGTTGAAGGCGATGTATGCCGGGTCCGCTTTGAACTTCTCGTCCGCTGCCAGTCCCTTGGCCAGGGCTTTGAGTTGCGTCGATGCGCCGACCTTCTTGGCAGCATTCAGGGCCATGGTTGAAAACTCCGTCGGGGTCAACAGCGAGTCACCCGCGGTGGCGTATCGACCGATCAAGGCGCCAAACTTTTCCTCCGGTGAGCTGAAAATAAGACTGTATTCCAACGCTTGGGTCAGCAGCGCCTTTTGTTTGTACTGCTGAAGGGGTTCCTTCGCCTGGATCAACGACTCAATCTCGAGTCCAGCCCGTCCGCCCGTCAGCGACGAAAGCGTCTGGGATACATTCGCCTCCGGACCCGCCCATGTGATTGCTTGGCGGACCAGCTCCGCAGAGTTGTTCGATTTGCTATTCTTAACGAGGAATTGGACCGCCTTCTTCGGATCTCTGTCCGTGGCTGCCACAAAAACGCTGAGCACGCCACTGACATAATTATACGACACAAAACGCCCCTTGGCGTTGCACAGGTCGACATAGCCCTGCAAAAGCTGGATCGCCTTAGTGTCTGACACCAATGGCAAAAACGTCTCCCGCGAGGAGCTCATCGACTGCAGAAATGCTACCGCTATCTCCGGGCCGTCCTTGGCCGTCTTGCTACCCTGGAGATACGACTCATAGAGGCCCAGATACTCTCCCGCCATCCGCTGTGCAGCCGCCTTGTCCTTGATCCGGTCAAAGCCATTCATCACCTGCCAATATTGCGCCGGAACCTTGCCCTTGTGTTCCTTCATATGGTCCAGCATCAATTGCATGACCGGGCCGGGATCCGTATCCGCCATCGCCATCCCTGCCACATGGGGGACCTGGTTTCTCTCGTTCTCCCCCAACCCTGTGGCCGAAAGCAACGTAACGAACAGTTGCGTCCGCTGGGAAACCGACTTGAATTTCTCGCGCTGAACCATCAGGAAGGCAAACAGCGCCTTCTTGTCCGTGTCACTGGCTTCTCCCTGGAAGACCGCCTTGGATTCAGTCAATGCGGCCGCCATCTCGTTGGTGAACACCAACGACTGAATGTAGGCAATGCGGAGCTTCACCAAGGCGGGGCTATTCTCACCGAAGATCGATTTCAACAGCTCATAGCTCTCCACATTCGCCCCGTTGGCGAGCATGTACGTCCCGGCAGCTTCGCGCTGAGCGGCGTCTTTCCCCTTCGACAGATAATCGCGATATCGAACGATGGCCTGCGACGACTTGCCCGCATCGGCCGCTGCCTGTGCACACTCGAACAGAAGTTCGGGCGTCGCATTGGGGGACTTCTTCAACAGACGCGTCGCCAAGCCGGCCGAGGTGATCGGCTCGAGTGCGTAGCGGGCGGTTCGCATCGCCTCCTGCAGCTGCGCCGCGGAGAGCCCCTTGCTGGTCAACGCACCGGACTCCTTCAGCGTCGCAAAGGCCTGGGCATAGTCACCCGCATCCGAAAGCGTCTTCGCTTGGGCGAACGCTTGGGGCGGAGTCAGCGTGTCCTGCGCCACGGCGCTCCCTGCCAGGCCCGCCACAGCGATGGCCATCGCCAGGGAAATTTTTCGGATCGATGCGAAATCAGTTTTTGCTACACGAATCATAAGATACATTTGTCTTTATCGGTCTTGGTTCTCGTTTTTCTTCGTAGGGTCCGCTTCACGCTGGGAGCTACTCTCTACTGTCGGCGAAAGCGCCGTCTTTCAATTGGTCGTAGTGATCTTTATTTGTCCACAGGTAGTAGATATCACTTCCCTTGGGCCGAACGCTTCGAGATCGCATCGCCATCCTCAACTGGCGCAGCTGGATGGTAAAGTCTCGCTCTTTGGTCGCAAAGATCACCTTCACCTTATACTCCAACCGCTTGACCTTGTTGCCTGCCCGTATCCCTTCCTTAAACGGCATTTTCCTGCCCGTTGCCTTTAGCTGCTCTCTCTTTAGCTCAAACGCCTCGAAAACCGCTGCCGCCCCCTTCACGGCGTTCGTATACTCGACATCCCTATCCATCCGCAGCTTTACCATCTCCTGCTCTAGCAGGACCGCATCCAACATCGCTTCCAGTTGCTCGGGCTTTATATCATACTTCGCCACATCTTCCGGCATCACCGTATGGATATCGTCCGGCGAATCGAACCCCTTGCGATAGACGATCAGCTCGTCGATGGATCCCTTGAAATGGCGATCCCCTTCGATATCGCGTCCAATGTACCCCACCGTCGCACGCACCGCCTCGGGCGCATTGCGGAACTTCTTGTTCGCGACTTCTTTTCCGTTGATATACATCACCGCGTTCAACGGTTCGACCTTTGCGAAGCTCGCTCGACGCTCTTTCTCGATCTGCGCGGCACTCTTGGTCACCACGTCATCCAACTCCAGGTCACCGATGCCGTCTATCCCCGAATTACCACCGTCGAGCAACGAGTCCAGTGCCTCACCAGGATCCTTTGTTGTATCTTCCCCTAGCTCGGCGGCTGTGCGGACCTGATCCGACTTCAACCAAAGCGAAATCTGAACCGTCGAGAACACGCCCTCTTTCAAGGCAGGCCCTTCAACCGTTTCACTCTTTCCGCCGACGCGAATCACAAACGCGCTCTGTCCTTTGCTGTTCTTCCCGGTGAAGTAGACGCAATTGTCTTTGTCCTGTCCGGCGATGAACACCGGCGTGTCAGCCGCGTTGGCTGAGGGGTTCACCACCAGCTTCACAAACACACTTCGCCAGTCCAGGAAGTTCTTATTCACCAGCACATATTGATCCGTCCCGTTGAATTCCATGACCGAGCGTTCGCCCTGCTGGGTGAACTCCGCTCCGTTGCGGACCCGTCCATAGCTGTTGGCAAAGCGATCACTCAGCTCATTACTGCCGGCGGGATTATCAAACTGCCAGTTCGCATACAACCCTTCGGTCTCAACGCCCATGTCATAGGCGAGTTCCCCTTCCGTCCCGCCAGCCCAGCCCATATGCAGACCCGTCGCAATCTGCGGTTTCCCGTAGCTCATATTTCCGGCCATCATGATATTCCCACTCAGCTCGACCGGATTCACTTCGCCTGAATCAATGGTCACAAAATCAGTCACGGTTCCATCTCCGCCGACTTTTGCATTCCCCGCCACGCGAGACTGCTTCGTAATGTTCGTCCTGCCCCCTATCGTCGCGCTATCGCTCACGCGGGCATGTCCAGAGACAAACGCACTGCCTTGGATCAGCGCGTTGCCGCGAACAATCGCACCATCCGAGACCGTCGCGGTGTCGGTGACGATCGCGTTGTCTTCGATGCGGGCGTAGGCGTAGACCATCGCCTTTTTGAGCACCTTGGCGTTCGGACCCACATACGCCGTTTTGTCCACATGGGCTTGGCTAGCCACGAATCCCCCCCCGTTGGGGTGAGGTTTGCCCGTCATCAACGTGGCCTCTTTGTCCGTCCGATTCATCTTCTGTTTCAGCGCCGCGGCTTTGAGGGGGGTCAGACTCTTCGGCTTGCACCCCTTGAAGGTAATCTCGTAGGGATAGGTGCGATTGGTCTTGCCGCCGGGCAACGCGCCCACCGGACGATAGACATCCGGGCAGGCAGCGACTGCGACAAAGTACTGCTTGTCGCCTTTTTCGCGCTTCAGTGTGGCCGTTCCCTTGTTCCTGACCATCTTCCCATACCGGCCAAACTGGTCGGGGTCTTCAGCCACAAAGGTCATCCGGAAGTTGATATCCATTTCCTTGGCGTCCAGCCCTTCAATCGTCGCCGACATCTCGGTCGCACCTTCCTCGGGCTCGATCAGAATCAAGTTGTATCCGTATTGTTGCGGAGACCTGCCCGCGATCGGGATGTACCACCCCTTGCGATCGGGAACCGGAATCATTTCCGTATAGACATGACGCAACTCATGTTTGGCGAACGTCGTGCCCAGATAGGGAAACAGTTTGCTGTGCTCGCGGAAGTCCCAGGTGCAGCTTCGGGCAGCCAGTTCGCCCACGAGATCGCCAAAATAGGTCACGACATTGTCGACGCCTTCGACCTTCTTCAAGGCGCGCATCCACGCACTGATCGGGGTTTCGCCCGGATCGTGATTGATGTGCTTCGTGACAAAGTCCTTTCCCAACAGGTCGGCCTTCGATTTGAACATCAGGAACAGTGTCCAGTTGTCATAGCTGCCCCGGGTCAACGGGTTGAACTGCGATTTGTAAATGTTGGGCCAGAACGTCGAGACCCGCCCTGCCATCTCCATCTGCATCCAGTTGCTGTATCCTTCACCGTAACCGCCACCGAAATTAGCGAAAGCCGCATACTCACCATGGGGTCCCATATTGTTACTTCGAAATCTTTTCGACGTGGGGTTCTTCAGTTCGTAGTCAAGCCCCTGCGGACGTGTGTCGTGATAGTGTCCGCCCCATTCGTGAGTGACCGCACCCGATCCATAGCCACTCGGCCCAGCTGAGAGACCAGCTCCATCACCGCTGGCACCCCCTGTTTGGTGGTGAAGCTTAAGACCCGTGTTCGGCATATACCATGTACACTTCGCACGGGTAGCTTCGCCCTTGTATCGATGCAGACGAGGCCAAAGCCCCGGACCGTCTGGATCGATGTACAACCAGTCCCACATATCTTCGCAGAACCCCAGCGCTTCTGCGGCCCACTCATCTTCTCTCACGCTGAAAAGATTCTTGTACGCATCCGTTTCGGTACTGCGGCCATAGACCAATCGCCAGTGCTTCGACTGACGAATATTCTCCCTGCCCTGGTCGTCCAGGAAGTCGGCATGGACCCAATCTTCTTCGGCCAGGTGTCGCTTCTTTCGCTCCGCCAGCTGCGCCAACCGCTGCTTCTTCGCGAGCGGCCAGACATAGTCTTGGTCGGCCTTGCTCAACGCGCCCGACCAATACTCGCGGACCTTCCCGTTCTTCTTCCACTTAATATAGATGGTCAATAGCCCATCGATGACCTTGCTCTTCTCTTCGTCGGCAAGCATCCACTCGGGAGTGTAGCACTTGAACCCCACCAGCTTGCCCTCGAACTTGCGGGCCGGAGTCGGTTCCCACCCCTCCCCAACGGTCCATTCACGCCAAGGCTGTTTCGAGGCATCCAGTTTCCAGGAACCGTCGAACCCGACCTCGTTGCGGTAATTTTGTAGCCTCTTGCCGCCCGCGAACATGTCCTCTGCCAGCTGCGCACGGCTATCCTTCGGCTTATATTCCTCTACCTTGGGCTCTCTCGCTGCGAGTAACACCCCGCTCACGCTCAGTAACACCAATGAAACAATCGCCCATCCCTTCCAAAGAGGGTTCGCTTTTTCGATTCGATTTCCAAAATGCTTCATCATAGTATCCTTTCTGTTTTCAAACCGAGACAGTCAATCCTCCAGCCGCAGCTCTCGCGGACCGTCGCGTGACTCATCTATCCTACATCCGTCCGATCGGGGTTCTTTCAATCATTATTGATTGCTAGGAATTTGCTTTTCACGGGGGTGTTCTTGAGGAGATTGGCTTGTCGGTCGTAGCCTTGGCGAAGATTGGAGAGGAGGGGGGGGCTGCGGAATTATCAGCGGACATTCCGTCAATTTCTTCGAGTTCACAACAACTAATTCGCTAAAATTGGCAACAATTGGAAGTGATTGCGAATGAGGCACTTTTGGGTGCAAAAAGCTTCCGCGCAGCCGGTTGCTTGTCTGCAGAATAGGGTGAAAGCAGCAGACACCCACAAATCGAGGAGAGCTTGGAGGCTGAAAGGCTGATCGGTTTGCGGAATTGGCAGAAATACGTCTGGGATTGATTCCGGGACGGACGCAACCCCGTTGGGGTTGGATGATCTTCACGCGCATCGTCCCAGGGTAGCCTCCGTTTCACTCCGGCAACCCCGGGCTTAAATCCGTATCCCCGTTGGGGATAAAGAACCTCCAACCCCAACGGGGTTGTGTATTTCAGCCCGGGGTTGGCGCAACGCAGTGAAGCCTACCCCGGGACAACGCACCAAAAAATCCATCAACCCCAACGGGGTTGCGTATTTCAGCCCGGGAGAGCAAAAACATTGATCCAGTTCTGGAGGTTCATTCAACACCAAGGAGGGGCTGCATTCTGCTGCCCAGCAACCCCGGCCACATCCTCAGCGATTTCCAGATTCTTATTTGAGGGAGGCTTCAGTTTTCGTGTCCCTCCATGCAGCGGGACAGACCCCATGATTCGGCGTTCCCCCCGGGATCTCACTGCCGTGTGGGTGAGGCCGGCGGGTAGATTTTTAAAGTGGGCTGACCGAGCCGGATCAGCCCTACCGTATGAGAAACAACGATAAAAATCACACCCGAGGGCATCGTAAAAACCACCGCTCAGCTCTCACGTTTCGTGAATCTCACCCGCAGTGATTCGTAGCCGATCATGCGGCTGTAGTCGGACTCTCTCTCGATGAGTTCATCGGCTTGGAGGATTTCGATTTGAGAAACATTTTCGGCCAGAGCACGGATCAAGCCGCGCATGATGGCGCGGGCGTGATGCGCTCCGAGGCAGAGGTGCGCCCCAAACCCGAAAGCGAGGTGCGGGTTTGGTCTGCGGTCGAGTTTTGTGACGTTCGGTTCGTCGAAGACTGCGGCATCGCGGTTGGCTGAGGACCAACAGAGCGAAACGCGCCCTTCTGGTGCCACTTCGAAGCCATGGACATCCGTCTTGACCGGGCAGACCCGGCCGATGTGAGTGAGGGGAATGAAGAGCCGGAAAAACTCTTCCGAGGCAAGATTGATCCGTTTTGGGTCTTCGCGTATCCACGCGAGGTCCAGGGGATTTTCGGCGAAGTGGGAAATGATGCGGGTGGCCGTGTGGATGATGGTGTCCCGGCCGCCGGCGAAGGCGATGTTCGCAAATCCGAGCTTCTCTTCCATGCTCAGAAGGCGTCCCTCGAACTCCACTTGATTGAGCGCGGAGAAAAAATCCTCACCGGGATTTTCGGCGGCAGCCACGAACATCCGCTGGCTGTATTCTTCCATGAAAAGGCCTTTGGATTTCCCGTCACCATCTTTGAAGACATGCAGCCCCCAGCTCACCCATAATTCCGCCTCTTCTTCCGGGACATTGAGGAGATAAGTCAGGGCGTAGGATTGCAGCGGGATGGCGAAGTCCTTCACGGCATCGATGGAGTCCGCTTCGAGTGCCTTTAAAAGCAGTGAATCGATCAAGCCATTGATCTTTGCGAGCACCTTGGCTTGCTTCGGGCGCAGGAAGAAGGGTTCCACGATTTTACGATACGCCGCGTGCACTGGTGGATCAACTTCCAGGGGATACTGTCGAACGGTGCGAACATCCTCTTCCGAGGGAATGGGGATTCGTCGCGGAGCATCAGAGCTGTAGGTTGTGGTGTCTTTCGCCGCTTCCCGGACATTCTGGTGACGCAGAATCATCGGGATCCGCTCGCCTTGGAAGGTGCCGATCTGAATCGGGCATTTCTCTCGCGCTTCTTGAAAGGGGTCGTCGTAATTGCTCACTCTTGGATTCAATATAAAAATAAAACGAAAATCAACCCACTTCCCCCCGCCCTCTGGCTCGGCTCCAAGCGAATCAACTCACTGACAACCAACGATCTACGCACCCTTAAGCTAGGCCTAGCTGCAGGGACGACTGAAACAGCATAACAAAAGTCCGATGCGCTTCAGACTGGACAGGAAGGTTCTGCTTGAATGAGACGCATTCTCCCTTTCAGCCTTTCACGTCAACTGCTCCACGCCCCCGGCGATAGAACCAGGGCGATCAAGCTAGGGAACAGGAAAGATTGGATTTGCCACAAAAAGCACAAAAGACACAGAAACTTGGGAAGTGTGCCTGCTTGAATCGGGTCTCATGCCTTCCTGATGTCCTGTTTTTTGATCACTGATTTCTACCTCCTCGTCACCAGCGATCCCACCAACCCAGTGGCGCCACGACCCACGAAGCCGCAGCGTCGCCTTCATCATCAACGAACCAGGAGCTCGCGCCCCGCGCATTCTGGCCTTCCCGGATTATCGCGAAAATGATGGAAATCGCCCGGAATAAGCGTGGCGACCGTCCCCATCCAATATAGAAGAATCCCTCCCATGAAATTGCTATTTCTCATCCTCGCCCTTCTGCCTACCGCCGCCCTCGCCCAAAAGGCGAAGGATCATACCTGCCGCATCCTGTTTCTCAGCGGACCAGACAGCGCACCGGACAAGATTCACTTGTTCGACGGAGCCAGCTCCATCGAAGTGGAACTGCCGCGGATGAATTTCTCCCAGGTCTACAAGCTCCGGCCGGGCGCGCTGCGCCTGCATCTGCTGCCCTCGCCCTTGGATGATCCCGAGAAACTTCCATCTGGCGCTCCGGCCGCCACGCTTGCCGAAAATATCACTGATTTCTACCTCCTCGTCACCAGCGATCCCGCCAACCCAGTCGTGCCCATGCGCATGGAGATCATCAACGCTAGTGCGGACAAACTCAAGGCCGGCCAGATGCTCTGGCTCAATCGGACAAAAAACTCCGTGAGCGGCAGCGTGGGATCTGAAGAGCTCGTCATCAACCCGGACTCCAGCGTGACGCTCGATCCACCGGCTACCGGCAACAAGGATTACCCGGTCAAGCTCGACTTCAGCCTCCCCGACAACGAACTGGCCCAGCGCTTCTGCGAGACCCAGTGGCGCCACGACCCACGAAGCCGCACCGTCGCCTTCATCATCACCGAACCAGGAGCTCGCGCCCCGCGCATTCTGGCCTTCCCGGATTATCGCCCGAAATAAGCGTGGCGACCGGATCGGATTTGAAGCGCTCTTCACTGAAGATCGCCAGCCCTTTTTAATTCCAGTGTTCTGTCACACTTCGATTGAAGGATAAAGGCGTTGGAGTTTTATGCGGGCGGCGGCGGTGTCGTCTACATCCCCAAAGGGGATACGGATTTCAGCCCGGGGTTGCGTCCGATCCTGAATAACCACCGGATATCTCGTGCTTCTGAGGTTTCATGGCCAAAGCTGGGATGAGAAACACGTCTGGGATTGATTCCGGGACGGACGCAACCCCGTTGGGGTTGGGATATCCGGGGGGCGGGAGTTCCCAGGGTAGCCTCCGCCCTGCTCCGGCAACCCTGGGCTAAAATCCGTATCCCCGTTGGGGATGAAGAACCTCCAACCCCAACGGGGTTGTGTATTTCAGCCCGGGGTTGGCGCAACGCAGTGAAGCCTACCCCGGGACAACCGCACCAAAAATTCCATCAACCCCAACGGGGTTGTGTATTTCAGCCCGGGGTTGGCGCAACGCAGTGAAGCCTACCCCGGGACAACGGTACCAAAAATCCCACAACCCCAACGGGGTTGCGTCCGATCCTGAATAACCACAGAATACATCATGCCTCAATCCCTGTCGCGAATCCTGATCCACACGGTGTATTCCACGAAAGACCGCCTTCCTTTCCTCCGCGATCCGGAATTCCGGGGCGAGACCCACGCCTATCTCGCAGGTTGCGCGAAAGCCCTAGCCTGCCTACCCGTTCGTATCGGGGGAACCGAGGACCACGTCCACCTTCTCACAACCCTGTCCCGAACGGTCACAGTGGCTGATTTCGTAAAAGAAACCAAAAGGAAAACTACGCTTTGGGTGAAGGAAAAGACCGGCCACCAGGATTTTTCATGGCAGGCCGGTTACGGTTGCTTCTCCGTTTCCGAATCCCAGCTTCCTGTAGTGGCCAAGTATGTTGACAACCAGGAGGAACATCACCGCAAAAGTACATTTCAGGACGAATACAGGGAGCTTCTGCGGCTTCATGGCCAAAGCTGGGATGAGAAACACGTCTGGGATTGATTCCGGGACGGACGCAACCCCGTTGGGGTTGGGATATCCGGAATGCGGAGTTCCCAGGGTAGCCTCCGCCCT
>Ga0206131_10002119_pt1 | contig 24471 bp, 36 predicted proteins | sample Helgoland_Spring_FD_148636 | JGI IMG/M metagenome (GOLD analysis project Ga0206131, IMG submission 148636) | Pelagic subsurface seawater microbial communities from Kabeltonne, Helgoland, North Sea - Helgoland_Spring_Bloom_20160517_1 | ecosystem: Environmental > Aquatic > Marine > Epipelagic ...
TGACGCTTGTCGGGTTAGCACGTGCAGTCAGTGCTTGGTTGTACAATGCAACAGCAGAATCCTGCTCTTTAAAGTTGCGTTGGTACATGTCGGTGTCCACGATAACGTGAACCTGTGAGCCGTGACGTACGGCGTGAATTGTTGAGTTACTCATAGTGTGTTGTGTTGTGGGGACCGGCGATATTACCGGCCCCCGAGATATTACTTCTGTCGATTAGGCATAAGAAGTGCGAACGCTTGCTTACACTTACTCTTGTAGCCTCCTCCGTATGAACGCATGCTGCAGATGGCTTCAGTCAAGAAGTCACCTTCTCCGCGCTTATTGTACAAGTTCATAGCCTTGACAATAGGTGCAATAGATACAGTGTAGTTCATGTAGCTAAACGTAGTCTTGTCGTTAGGGCAGACTGCAGTGTTCGTCACACCACGCTTCTTAGCAATTCGGTCAAGCTTTAGGACTTGGTCATAGGCTTTAGCAAAAGACTCGTCAGCTTGGCAGTACGCTTCCAAGAAGTGAGAAACAGGCTGAGACCTGAACTTCTCTACGAAGGCACGTAAGTGATGGATGTCGGAGTTACCGCGAGCTTCTTGCTTGCTAGCCCAAGAGACGTAGTCCGTAAACATACCCATCTCTTTGAACTCTTTAGCAGATTTCTCGCTAACTGCAAAGAAGGAAATGTTGGCTGGTAACTCGAAGGTCTGGTGAACCCAATCGGAAAACTCCTGCCAACGGCAATCAGATTCCTTGTGGGTCTCCTTAAGCGCGTTAACCTCTTTGCTTGTCATGTAAAGTACGGCACCACCGACCATACGCTGCAAATTCTTTAACTCATAGTCATACACACCCTTCCTACCAATTCCGCGCAAACGGTATTGAGTCTTAGAGCGGTCTACCTTTGTAGTCTTAGAACGCAGTGCTTTCAGGGTCTCTTTGCGCTGAGCAATATACTCAGGGCTAGCTTGCCAATCCTCGAACTTGTCAGTGCGGTTCATCAGTTCCTTAAGAATCTTCTTGCCGAACTTGTTCCACAGTGACTCACGAATAGCTTCTGCACCTTCAAGAGGTACAGGCTCATTGTAGTTCGCGATGGTAATGAACCCGCCAACAGCGACCTCGTTGTTACGCTCGATGAGGTGGATAGACGTGTAGTCTGTCTCCTCTTTAAGCATCTCCTCCATGACCTCTTTGTCAGCAGGCGTCAACTTGTCCTCAGCTTTCCAGCGAATGAACAGCGGACGCTCGTCATTCCAGTTACGTGCCGTGTTGCCCGTAATGAATTGAGTGTAACGCATGATGTCGCTAGTCTTAGCGGTGCGCCATACCATTCCACTGCCGTTGTACTTCTTGTTGTACTGAGCAGTAACCTTGCACACAGATTGCGCGTAAGCACGCACCATGTGACGGTCAACACCCTCGAATCCTTCAAGAGTTACGGTCTCTTTCTTGACATAACCGGACTGCCCGTACCCGCCGAACCGCAAGTCCATCTCAACGTCAGTGCCGTCAAGGGTCAACATGAACTTGCTGTCGTTCTTAACAAACTCCAAGATACTATCAGTAGTAGTTCGTTGTCCGTCGGCCATAACCTGCAACTCTGCAAACGCGTCTTGGTATCGCTTCTGGATGTAAGCCTTAGTATCGTCGGTCATCTGGATAGACTCACGACTCATGGTAGGCATACAAGAACCAATCTCAAGCTTCGGGATAACGGTACACTTCGACAAGTAAGAGCCAGAGGCGTCAAGCTCTACAGGATATACAACATTACCCAGAGCAACCTTGCCATTAACAAGGCCACCCCGTCGGTCACGAGCAACAAAGAAGTTCTCGAATTCAAACACCTCGGTAGACTCGTATTCCTTGTTGTCGCTAAGTGTTACTGCCAAAGGCCGCATGAGCAACGTCTGCTCATTAATCGCATCAACAAACTTATCATAGTCCCACTTATTCTTAACTGGGATACGAATCTTTGTACCCTTACCTTCCTCGACAGCTGTGTCAAGGAGTGTGCAAGTACGGTCCTGTCCACGCTTCTCCAAGAGATACGTGTACTTGTTACCGTTGCACCATGTCTCTACGCGGAACACGTCCGTGTATGCAAATGGTGACTTAGCGCCAATACCAAAGCCACCAATCATATCGTTACCGTCGCGCTTAGTAGACGCGAAGTACAATGTGAAGATGTCTTCAATACGTTCAGGGCAGATACCTACACCGCTATCTTGGAACACAATCTCACCAGTGTTGGTGAAGCTGCTAGGTGCCGTGATAGAAATGCTTACAGGTTCTGTGCTGCCTGCTTCGACGTTAGCGTCTACACAGTTGCTGGCAATCTCCCGGACAATGCTTCCAAACTTGTCAGAGTACAAGCCGTCGGACATCATGTCCATCAGGAAAGACTCTGCTTCTGGGGCAAAGCCCATCTTTTTGCCTACCTTAATCGTTGATTGGTACTCGGCGGATGAATTCTTAAACTTCATGTTCTGTATGTTGAGTTGCTCTCTTGCAAATGTTGCAGTCTATGAGCGGTTAAAAGTTCAAACTCTCGTCTGAAGATGTTTCGGAGTGAAAAGAGATGTACGCTCCGTGGTTTAGTATCTCCGGCCTATCTTCAGGAATAAGTCGGTATACCAGTTTACGGTCTTCCCTGTGGTCTACAGGAAAGTAACGGAAGCCGGGTGCTTGCGTGACGAACATAACGTTGTCGTCAGGCAGTACACCGTTCCGCACTAGTGAATCAAGGAAACACTTATGGTAAATCCACTGGTTATCCAAGTCCCAATTCTTTGAAGCTAACGGACAGTATAAGTCCGCTTCAATTCGTACTGGGAATGGCACCGGTTCTACGTTGGTAAACGGGTCGAAGAACTCCTTAATCACATTTACAACCTTACTACGTACCATTGGGTTCATATTACCCGAGTACAAAGATTGTCCGTTGATTTTTAATTCTCGAGGCTTGTTTACCACACCAGCATTAGCTATGATAGGGGCGCCATCTTCTCCAAGTAGGCGTCCTTTGAGGTCATACTTCTTAAACTTAGCATACTTCTTTGGCAACTTCTGTCCTTTACAGTAGTACCTTGCCTTACGAGTCTTGCTTAGCTCTACATGAGTAATGTATTCAGGTATCTCAATCGTTAATCCAGACTTCAAAGCAGTCAATTTGGATAGTACGGCCAGTTTCTTCACAGGTTGCGTTGATTGCAAACTGTTCTTCACTCGCTTTTGAGAACTCGTACCCTCCTTGTTCGTCGAGCTGTTGCTTGATGTCTTTAATACAGGCAGTTGCCCCTTGTTGTGAGCGGAACCCCTGCGCTTGGACGGTGCTGTCCTGCGTGTCGAAGACTTGGACGAGCCAGATTTGTTGTGCATCAGCCATTTATAAATTGTTGAACCCATTGCTGGGCGTGATACGGAGACGCAGCTTGCAAATCTGACAAGTCCTTTGCTCCGCTAACGAAGGCATAGTCTATGTTAAATTGCTTACGCATCTTGTTCGTGTTTTTAACACCCGTATAATCAAAGTCGTAGACAAGTGTAATCTTGCTAAAACGTTGTTTCAACTCGGCTACGTATTCTTCAGTGAGCGGGTGTACCTCTGACTGCGGAGCAATTGCAGGTATACCATACTCGCTAAATACCATAACATCTTTAAGAGATTTTGTTATGATAAGGTTGTCACCTGTTTCAGGCAGCTGCTGCGTGCCTTGAACATTATCGGTGTTACATATAAAACGTACCTTGTCTTTAAACGGGAAATACAATTTGTAATTGTTATCACCAAACCAATAGGCAAAGCCGGGGCTTGTTGCGACGTACCTATAAATAGGCTTGTCGTTACACCACGCTTGGTTTAACTGAAACACCTTGTATTTTTTAAGTGTCGTAGGAGTAACGCCATACTTGTGCCAGAACTTCTGACCAGCGTCATCCATATCCCATGAGCCGTTGAGGGTGTATGGCTCTATGGTGATATTAGTAGGCTCATTAGCCATTTCTTTTTCTAACTCAAGTGACGCGTCAACCTGAGGTTTACGAGGCACAGTAAGCAAACTGAACTCGTCAGATATATGCTTAAGCACGTCAGAAAAAGTGCAGCGATGAACCTTGCACGCAACTTCGAAACAGTCCATAGAACGGTCTTTACCAAAGTCACGGTATAACAACTTGCCCGCTTTGTTGTAATAGTACACACAGGACGGGCTGTTATCTTCGCGGAAAGGACTCTTAAACTTCTCATTAATCTTGATAGCTACCCCTACGTAGCGTACCATAATTTCTTCTTGAGAAACTTTTGAAAGAATCCAATCACGATTAATGGTTGGAAGTATACTATACATGATATATTGGGGGGCAGCCAAAGCCACCCCCCTTTATATTAATTAACAAGTAGGTACAGCAGGTACAAGAACATAGCCCATCCACCTGACATTAAGCCCAACATTGCCCACTCTTTATGAGAAGGAAGTCTGTGCCGAATGTACCATCTTTTTAGCATACGATAACGCCGATTCATTTTTAGAATACGAGGTCTTCGTCTCCTCCCCCAAGAGGTTGCCCCGCTTTATCCGCTGCATCTGCAGGGCTAAGAGGGTGACCAACTGGTGGGTTAGCAGCAATCTCGTCCCACGGTGCGGGGCCATCATTGCTTGCTCCCGTTTCTGGAGTTACGTCTGTCAGCAGAGCGTCGAGCCCTCCCGGTGCTGTACCAGCAGAGCTTTTAGGCTCAATACGCTCGTACTTTTCCTCAATTGCCAGCGTGTCTGGAGTGTCCATACGCTGAATAAAAGGACGGAATGCTTGCTTAGGGAACATGCAGTAGTCCTTGTTATTGAGGATGAGTTTGACTCGTACGTCAACCCCTTTAAAAGCTTCGCCGAGCAAAGTCACAACGTTGCCGCCAAACTCGTCCCAAGTGTTACCACTAATGACCACCTTATCGGCGGGCAAGTAACAGGATAGGATGTGTTTGATGCGTCCGCTAAGACCCATCAGTGCGTTACGAACCTGCTTTTCAGGGTCTTTACCCCACTGCTTGGCCTGCATACGCTGACGTTCTACGTCTACCTCAAATTCGGTATGACGGAAACGACGACCTGACGCGTCTTCAAAGTTAAACTTCAACACATTCCCTCCGGTTCCATCTTGACGCAAAGCTTCGAAGAATACTCCGAGCAAACGAACGTTTTGATTGATGCCAGCAGGCATTGGGGCGTTAGACTTTGGAGTCTCAACTTGATTGTCGATGTTGTACATCTGTAGTGTTGGATTAGTCAATGTAAATCTCGGACATGTCGAAGTCGATGACTTGTCCGCGAAGGTGAGGGCAGCGTGCGCCGGCCTCTGTCTCATCATCTGCCATGAAGCTGACCTTGAGGTTACCCTCGCCATCACGGAAGACATAACCAATAGCATCGCTATCAGCCATAATAAAGTTCTTCAGTTTGCCGCTGAGGTCAAGAGACGAGGTGTTAACCTTGATATCTGTCTCGTTAGCAATCAGAGTCTTCTTACGGTGACCGATGAGGATAACACCCTTGCTAGCCAAAGGCTTAAGTTGGGTAAGAATCTTCATCACGTTGTCACGTACCATAGCGTAGCCCTTACCGAAGTCAAGGTCGCCAATGGTTTTTACTCCCTCGGACTTACAAACAAACTCTTCCATCCAATTGACGATGTTGTCAATGGTGTCGAGCGCGATGTAGTCGTACTTCTCTTCTTTCTCACGGAGAGCTTTGAGAACTCCCATCACATCTTGCAACGAGTTGGTTTGTATCTTCATGGCTTCAACCATGTCGGTACCCTGCTCGGTGTCGATGATTAGGCAGTTGTCGAGGGTTGCAAGAGTCGTGGTTTTACCGACCTTGCTTTGACCGAATAGGGTCAACAGTCGCGGCGATTTACGGGTAGCCGGAGTCCGTTCAGTTGGTAGTTGCATGCTTTACTGAATATTAAAAAGTGGTCCATCGGGAGGCACGTCTGCCCTGTACCCATCAGACCACGGGTCTATCCTGCCGTTTTCTAAGTTAGAAATCATACGAGTGTAACCTTGTGTGCCGTGTCGATTCTTTAGTACGTGAAGAGCAATAAGATTCTTCTCGTCTTCTGTCATCGTTGGCACGCGGTCTGGCCCGTACACTTCTAACCCGAGTAGGGCAGGTTGATGCATCACGAGGCAAACATCGGCTGCATGGTACAGCTGTTTGCTACCGTGAATGTCTGTCTTAGTAGGAAAATGAAGCGAAGGTACGCTAGGGTCACGCCTAGATGATGACTCAATCTTATCGTTAAGCTGTGATAGCAAGATGTTAAGTGAATTAAATTCCTTACGGATATCAATAAACATCTTACCAAGCTCAGCTAACGTTTGAATCTCGTTCTCTCCCGGCATAGACTGCGCTAGCAGAGTATGGTCAAGAGTAACAACGAGGTCGTCATCTGGGTACCTCTGTTTCATTCTATCAATAGTGTCACGTATCTGTTGACGATTACCCGGTGTTTCTACAAAGTAGATAGGCTCGTCGGTCAGTCGTGACGATGCTGACTTTACCATCTCGTACTCCTTGCCTGACAGGGGCTTATCAGCAGACATTAACTTACGATAGCTAATGCCAGTGAGAGTGGAGATTCGACGTGTCATTTCTGCAGCAGCTGACATCTCAAACGAGAAGTGCAAGATGCGCGTTTTTGATACGTCTTTCTGGAGAGTAGGATTGGTAAAGTCTCGAAGCAGCATGTTCAGCATGTAGGATTTGCCGTGCCCTGACGCACCGCACAACATGTAAGTCTGTCCAAACTGGAAACCCCCGAGCAGCATGTAATTAAGTTTGTCCCACCTAGAGGCTAAGACAACTCTGTTACCTTGACGAGCATCTTTGATGTCATCGTGTGCTGTAGTTGCAGCTAGCTTGCTTGTCTGTATAGGAAGATTATAGAAGTCTTGCACTGGGTAATGTTTTACCAGTCGAGTCATTCATAATCTCCTCAATAGCAACCCATTGCTTCGAAGACAACCAGAGCTTGATGCCCATATGAATCTCGTGATTATTGGTGGCCCACTCAAGAGCCGTCATAATACGAGTATGCATGCCTTTCTTACTGACAAGCTTATCGTACTTCTCGCGAAGTTCGTCCATATCAGCGTTAAGCGCTGCCACACGCTTGCCATCTATCCACAGGTAACGTGGGTAAGTATCCACAAACTCATCAAAGTAGTCGCAAGAAGCCTCGTCCCCAAACATCTTACGAGTTTGGTTAGTAATCTCAACATTCATTAAAGACGGGTCTTTTGTATTATCAATAAGCTTGATAAACTTGCGACTGATTAAATCACGCAAGTCCATTGTTGAGGACTGAAAGACATCTGACTTGTATGCGTCTGCAATTACCTCCCTATCTCCTTGGTGCAAAGCATTAAGCAAAAGAACCTGCTGAGTGTTAAGGAAGTAGTTCATACAATATCTAATCATAGTGTTATGTCTAAGTGTGATAAGTCTATATTACCACCCATAATATAGATGGCTTGGTCGAGTGACTGTACATGCTGAATATTGGTCGAGTTCTTCTGCCTCTTCTTCATCCACTTCTCGTCCTGAGTATCAGGCATATACAGGTTTACAATGTATCCGACCTTGCCCTCGACGAATCGAATGGCCCGGCCTGTACGTTGTACGTCTTGTCTGGGGGAACTGCTACCACTAGAAATGATAGCGAGTTCTACACCCGGTACATCAAACCCCTCGTCTAATGCTCGCGCCGTGTTAATGATGCGTGCGGTGCCGTTGTTGAACTGCTCTAGCGCATTGCGTCGCTTTTTAGCGGGCATCTTGCTAGAGTAGGATACGGATTCGAGGGGTAGTTGAGCAGTTATTGCTTCAGCAAAGTCAACAGACTCGCTGAATGTAATCGTCTTGCGTTGTATCTCAGTGCATAACCTATACACACTGTCTACTTTAGACTGATTCATGTACAACATCTTCTTCCTTTTCGCCATGTTGCGATTGAAGTTGATAGCGTTGATACGAATCTGGTCTGCATCATCTACAGAACGACGTGCAAAGTTCTCGCACGCTTGCTCTGATTTGAGGCAGTTCATAGCTTGCCCGAAATCGTTACCAAACTTGCTAAAATAGTAAGAGAAATTCTTACTTAGCTTTTGGTACTCTTCTCGGTCGTGGTCATTTAGATACACGGGTACGTTCAATACCCGAAATGGGCTGACGTATCCTGCACTCAGCGCTTCCTCCAACTTGACTGTGTCAATGATGGGTGCCTTTTGGCGAAGAAGATAGTCATTCCCGTCTTGTCGGGAGACTGTCGCTGTGAGACCCAATATCTTTTTGTAGGTGACGCGTTCGAAGACAGCGCCAAAGACATTAGTTGCGTAGTTATGAATCTCGTCTAAGATAAGCAAGTTGACGTCGTGCGCGTACTTAATAGCCGTGTTAACAACTAGCACAGTCACCTCGTCAAGATGCTCTACCTGCTCAGTCCACTGTGCTTTGAGGTGTATAGTAGGTACAATTACAAGCGTCTTGTTACCGGGCTGCTGTTTATTGAGCGCCTCGATAGCAAGTATAGCAGTATAGGTCTTACCGAAACCGGTACAAGCTTCGAGTGTACCTCTACACCCATTGCTTGCCCAGTTTCGTAAGATGCCTTTCTGCCTAGATAGACGCTTTTCGTCAATCATCCAACGCGCTAAGCGGGTCGTAGCAACCCTCCTCTTCTACAATTGTCTCTTCCAGCTTGTCGTCTGAGCAATCGATTGCAACTTCTGCGTGCATCTCAGCAAATTTAGCTCGAGCTGCTTCAGTACTGGATGCTTTGACAATCACATCAATGCAGTAGACTTTTGTCACTACGGCGGACATGATAAAATCACGTTCTTCCATTTCCCATCTGTCTCTTTTAGTCATTGGGTTTGTTTTTTAATCATTGAGTTCGTTTTTATGAAATAGGTTCTCTACGTCCTCGTTCAGTACGTAAAGTTGACTTAGCGTAACTGACAAGTGTTGCTTGTTACCTATGTTGCGTTTTATGATAGCGTTGAACCGTTTTACGATTCCCATAGCGTCATTAGGCATTTATGTTTTTGTTAGTAAGAACAAAGTCGTCCTTGGTTAACCCTTCCATCACGAAGAACTCGCCCCATGATACTGAGCCAGAGGCCAATGTCACGGGCGTCTCACCTGCAATGTTGATTATAGAAACCATCCAGTAACGGTGTTCTCCATTACCATCGTCATTGCTGGGGTCTTCAGCCATGTAGGGGGTCAGCTTAATATGAAAATCTCCCACATTCCATCCGGCCTCTAAGTCTGCTTTGTGGATGTTCTTGGGGATGTCAAGCGAATGGCTCTTGTCCCCATGGTTCCACGTCAGCATAAAAGGGCGGGTGTCGTTAAGTCCTTGCATCTCCACAGCTACAATCATTAAAGGCCTGAACTGCCGTGCCCGTTAGAACCTCGCTGGCTGTCCTCCATTCCGTCAAAGAACTCTTGCTCCACTGGCAGGAATTGCGCTTTGATAAAAGGAGTGAGTACAACTTGTGCGATACGCATACCGGGTTCTACCACGAAGTCTTTCTTGCCCGTGTTAAGCAAGTTGACCATGATTTCACCACGGTATCCGCTGTCGATAATGCCCGGCGCGTTAGTCACGATAAGCCCGCTTTTGTGTGCGAGTCCGCTACGCGAGCAGACCATAGCAACAACGCTGTCAGGCAAAGCAATACGGACACCAGTACGGACAAGCTGACGCTCGCCCTGCCGGATTGTTACCGTTTCGTCTGCAGTGATGTCAGCACCCGCGTCACCCTCATGGACGTATGTAGGAGCCTGACCTGTACAAAAGATACCAACTTTAGACATTTTCTTCAGGGGTTTCAGGGTTAGATGTTTGCGCAGCGGCGGCAGCCTTAGCTTGCGCTGACAAACTGCCAAGAATTTCAAGTGAAGTTCCTGCTAATACAATGGCTTGCGTAAACCGAGCTCTAAGAATTTGGTCTTCGCTGCCTTCGGTTGCTGCTTGAGCAAACCGGTCGAGGCTACCTGTAGCAGCAGAAAGCTGCTCAATAACTCCGTCGAGGTTAATTTCCTTTTCCATGTTGTTTTTGTTAGCGCGTTTTGCGCGGCGTGTTGCGGATGCCATTATTTCTCCCACACTTTACAAGTAGTGGTGTCTGACTTTAGTAGACCTGACGTTACGATAGTCCTACCGGCAAGTTCCATCTGCTCTGTAATAACAGGAGACCACTTGTCAATAAGGTCATCGCGAACGACAAAGTCTAGCTGGTCATGAACAGCCATTACCATTTGAATCTCATCACGTTTATCGTGAATGAGTTGTCTAATACGTACCATAGCTTCTTTCGTCATATCACCAGCAGCGCCTTGGATAGGCGTGTTGCGTGACATACGGTCGATGCTACCCATATCACGAGGTTCGGTAGCTTTACCGGCCCAGAGTGGGAATTTACGAATGCGCTTGTATGGCTCCATAGTACGGATGTAACCGTGCTTTTTGCCAAACCTTGCATTCTTGTTTAGAAACTTCTGTATACTTGGGAACACCGAGAAATACTTATCAATTAGCTCTTGAGCCTCATCAATAGGTATGTCTAATGTGTCGCTAAGTTTGTGAGGCCCCATGCCGTAAGCCAGACCAAAGTTAATTCCTTTGACTGCATTACGTAGTTTCTTGTGGCCTTTGCATTCGCATTTCTGCTTGCCCACCATGTAAGCGCAGTCTTCCTCAGCAGCCTCTACCCATTCCTGTCCGTACACGAGGTCGGCGCAGACTGAGTGGAGGTCTTGTCCATCTTCAAGTGCATTGAGCCACACAGGGTCTTGTGAACCATGTGCGATAATGCACAACTCTTGTGAGGAGAAGTCGGATGAGACGTACGACCAACCGCTAGGAGCAATAAAACAGTTTCTGTAATCATTGTCTGCTGGTATTTGCTGCATATTCGGGTTACGTGAACTGACTCGTCCCGTTCGAATAATCTGGCTAAAGTTAGTGTGCACCTTACCATCCGAGTCAACGTACTTTTCGACCCACTTAGGGCCAAAAGCAGTTGCTTTCTTGTACTTCTCCTTGAAATCTATAAACAGCGGAATCAACGGGTGCAAGTCTAAGTGCTTGGCCTGTAGGATTTTAGTGTCGCTAGACTCCAGTCCCGGTAGGAGCTTTTGGAGAATGGGGGTTGTTTGGTGAGGAGACGACCAATTGATATTTACAGAGGCGAGTCTTGCCACTTCCTCAGTTTCAAATATGTCTGTTTGAAACACATGTGATTTAAACTCTGAGAACTTCTTGTCATCTAAGATGATTTTATTTAAGTCTCGCTCTGCAGCGTAAGCTTCTTGAAGTTTGAGTGAGGCAAGTTCTAGCCAACGGTTTACGTTTACAAGCATCCCGTTGTATTCAATGTCAGAGAATGCAAGGACTGCTGCGTTTTCAAGTTTGCAGCATTCTAACAGACCTTGGTCTTTACCACTAATCCATTGAACATCTCGTAACCGATGCAAATACATAACGTCTTTTGCAGCATATACAATTTGCTTGTCTGTAAACTCACCTTCGTGGTCAACAAATGACTTCTGCTGCTCCTTATCCATTTGGATATTGAGGTAACGGTTTAGTAACCCTGCCAAGCTGTAAAAGCCCGACACGGTATCTTGTCCATTAGTCAATACCTTTTCAATAACCATCGTGTCGTGCACGTTGGCCAGAGTTATTCCATAACTCTTGAGAAACTTGTAGTCAAACGAAACATTGTGCAGAATTTTCTTGCTGGCACGCGACTCAAGCAGGAGCTTAACTAATGGAAGCTCGGGCTTTTGTCGAACGTCAAATACAAATTGGTGTTCACCTGTGCCTATCTGTATAGTAAGCAGGGTGTTGTCTACAAACGATAGGCCTGTAGTCTCCGTGTCAACTTGTAAAGTGCGCTTTGTCTTTAAGTAGTCAAATGCGTTTTGTTCTGTACATCGTTCAATATCAGAATGCTCGTCGAGTGTGGTTTGAGGGGATATGAAATATATCATCGAGAGAAATACCAGTTTAATGCTACTACAAGAAGTATTGCTATTATGTACTGAGCTGCTGCCATTTTAAGTATCAGCATGTCAGAAGAATAAGAACATTACACGGTCTACTCTGTCCATCCATTTACAAATTGAGCTTAGTCGTTCATTGTAAACTTGCGCAGCATTCCAATTCTCTTTTTCCATGCATTTCTCTGCCAGCCTAAGGTTGTAGTTAAACATGGCTCGAAGTAACCCCTCTACCATAAGGCAAATAGTAAGCCATCCAATAACAAAAAACACTGCAATAACAATTGCTATAATCAAGTAATCAATCATCGTTAAAATATGTATCTAATTGTGTTCCAAGGAATTGCCTTGTCATGCAGATGCACGAACTTATTAATGGCTTCCCTTTTAAGCTGTCTCTTGTAACGAACGTTATGCCCTCCATACTGAGACTGCTTGGGTTCTTGGAGTTCTGTATTCCAAAGCAAATGCTCGCCCGGTAAATTGTTTTCCAAGTTGTACTTGTGCTTAGCTTCTTCGTGTGTCAACATGATACACTCGGCGTGCACGAGTTTTTTGGCATCATCAGAAATGCCGTAGTTGAGCTGATTAAACAGCTCTGTGTAGTCATCCTCCCAACCATTGTATAATATGATTGGACTAAAATTTACATGGATGTCATACCCTGCATCTATAAATCCGTCGATAGCAGCAATGCGTTCTGCAATACTAGCAGTGTTTGGTTCTACGATGGAGGATATGCGCTGAGGCATTAATGAAAAACGAATGCGTATCTTGCCCTCAGGGTTAAAGTTGAGGAAGTTAAGCGGTACCATTTTGGTAGCTAAGCTTCCCATTGCAAACTCGTGGTCACGAAAGAACTCGAAGATACGAGTCCAGTCATGGAACTTGGAGTGCAAAGCAAAATCCTCATTGCAAGAAATATCATACGACACAAAGTGCGCATGAGTTTGGTTGGGCTTCTCTACATTGGCATAGAAAAGTACATGTCTATCAATAGCTTGCAGAATTTCTTCTGTGTTGCCGGCAATAGTAAGTCCCTTGGCGCTATGCCTTTTCATGTAGCAGTAGCTACAATTAAATAGGCAGCCGTACCCAAAAGATGGGCTAATGTAGTCAGTAGAACGCCCACTGTAGCGAATGTCCATAGACTTACGTTTTACTCGGCTAATTTGCGCCTTAGAATTCATAATAAATCTTTTAGTCGGTGTCGTGCACGCATGGCTCTTACTTTAACAGTAGACACAGGTTGATTTAGACGTTCAGCGATTACTTGAAGTTCAATTCCTTCAAAGTAATGCTGGATTATTACCTCTAAATCCTTGGGTCGTAGTTGTGCCAGTGCACGATGTAGGACTGTGTGGTCAGAACAGTCTTCGGTTTCGTCGGTGAGGTGATGCTCGTGTATGTCAATGTCACTGAATCTCTTAAGCTCTCGCTTTAAGGACAGTGCTTTGTTACGAGCAATAATTCCAATCCAGTTACGCATAGGACGCCCGTCCCACTTGTCTTGGTTGGTTATTACGTAGTTAAATGCAAAGCAAGCAGCATCTTCTGCCAGCTGAGTAGTTTTACATACCTCACTTGCAGCTTCAAAGGCTTCATGCCACAAGAAGTCTGCGTTGTGAGTTATGCTCATTATCTCTTGTTAGAGTACATGACGTCGTATACTAAAAATGCACCTGCTTGGTAGCTTACTAAGTAAGCTAATGTCCTAAACAGTAAAGTTTTGGTAAACTTACCACGCGTGAAGTTTGGCTTGTATGGGTCTACTATGCTCCTAGGGGAGATAGCCAACGCAGTTGCCATAAACACAAGTCGTGTCATTTTAGATAGATGCCAAGCGTCTGTTGTGGCTACAAGTACTGACGTAGAACCGGGGTACCGTCGTCCTTGTGCAGGGTCTCCGTTCTTGTATTTGTTACGCCATGAAAGTTCAGGGTTCCACCACTGCTCGTTGGCATTAGGGTGCACCTGTCTAAACTCTGCGTAATGAAATTGGAGTACATCTTCTAGCCCGTTAGACATGCCAGACAAAAAGAGCAACGCTAGTGTAGGTTGCTCTGATTTGAATTGAAATCCTTGGTTGATTTGCGTCTTACGTTCAGCAAAACTAGGCCTAAGTAAAACTGTATCCCCTTGTGCTGATACATTGTATGAGCCCATCAATAAGAAGAGCATCATAATCAACGCAACAATAAGCAGGGTGTACGCTGGTGTATCTTCGTTCATTACGTTAGTTGGTGGTTTGTGGTAAAGGTTGTAGGGCGACGTCTTGTCTCGCCGCCCTACCCTTTAGAACCAAATGACTTTTTATCTTAACGTGAAGTCAAACACGTTGGGCCTTCCGTCACCATTATTCTCAAGAATAGTAATGCCGGAGGTACTAGACCAGCCATTAGACTCGGAGTACCAGTTACCTGTGAAGATTGGCGCCACTGAGATAGAGCGATAGTTCGCTTGGTCCCAGTGAATGTTGTCAATCTTTTTGTACTGAGTCTTACCTCGTCGGCTGTGGAAGTGGCCGCCCAAAAGGACGTTATAAACACCTTGCTCACCGTACTCCCAGAATGTCTGAACCATATCGTTCTTAGACAAACCGAGGTGGTTGTGGGTAAAGATGTACCGAATTCCATCTATGTTCTCGCTAACGAGAGCATGGCTGAACTTGACATCAAAGCCGGATTGCTCTAGCATGAATGCAAGTATCTGTGCAACACCCCCTTGGCTGTCAATGTCTGCTTTGATAGTAGTTCTATCATGGTTACCAGACACGACTGACACCCCCTTCAAATTGTTAATCTGTTCGAGGAAGTCCCGGAGGATGTTGTAGGCAATAATTGTGACATTGGCACCATACCCACCGTATTCGAGTTGTTGCCAACTATTCATATGGTTAAGTCCGGTGAAGGTCTCAATAAAATCGCCAAGCATCGCTACCTCAACTTTCTTGTAATTCAATCGGTTGATTTGCAATGCAGCTTGGTTCAAACGGTCAACAACTACATCGTAGCTGAAGTCGTCTGTCTGAAGCATATCGGTTACCTTAGCGCCAATGTGGAAGTCTGAAATAACTGCCACACCGGTACCGGCTCCCTTTGCTTTACGAGCCTTGACCTTACGGACAGAGGCAACGTAAGCTTCTTGAACATCAGTTAAGTCAATATTAGCAGGCCCGATAGGGTCTAGCTTAACCTTGACTTGATAGTTTGTCTTATCACCGGCATCCCACGAATTACAAGTCCACGAGCTGACTTGCCACTTAGTGGTGTCAACTTCAAAGAACTCAATAGCTTCGTCGAGGCTTGTGATAGACTGACTACCCTTATATGAAAACTCTTTCGAGCCGTCTGCGTTAGCTTGAACAGATGTTAAATTGTCAGCAGTAACAGAAGATTTGCTGTTATCTACTACTTTTTTAAGGCTACTAGTACCTGCTTTAACAGAAGCAGCCATCTTTCGAATTGTACGTTCTGTTCTAGTAGTACCTGCAGCAATAGCAAGTCGGGCAATCTCAGCGTTTGAAGCTTCGGGATTGTCCTTGACTAGTTTTGTAACTAGTTTACGTGTACTCATGTTTCAACTGTTTAAGTACAACAGCGTAAGGCCATTGCTCACGCTCAGCGGTTCCAGTTGTAAAGTAATACACCGATGAAAGCAAATAATGCTACAGTCAGTATGATTATATCAACAGGGTGTGTCACTATTTCTGTTAGCTTGGATGACTCTTAGCTCTTGTTTGGCCTTAGATAACTCGCAAACCAAATGAATTTCATTCTGCTTGCAGTTTTCTAATTCAACTTCAAGCTGGTTGGCTCGTACTTCTTGGGTGTGTGCACGAAAACTAAAGAAAATAATGGCGGTAATGGTTAGTATGAGGTGAATCATGGTTTAGTTATTATTCCCAATAAATATGGTCGTTGTTTCTCCAAGTAGGTGGAATGGAGTCACGTCCTTCTTGCTTGTAGTCCCGGTGCTCGTACTTAAACTTGACAGGAACGTCTGAAGCTTCAACGAGGGGCATGTGAAGCTCAACTTCGAAGAGGAGAGTTTCTGGGAGAGGCCTACCTTCCAACTTGGCGGCATCAATAAGGTCATTAATGACCCCATCTACAAAACGAATGGATACATCACGGTATCCGGTGTATTTATCGCGAACAACATTCCGGATGGCCGTAACTTTTTGAACCCTATTAAGGTTGTTGCTGGTCAGGATATCGGGAAAATCTGCGGTCTGTACTTGTACAGTGTCAACGCGTTTGATAACAGTCGCGTTTTTGTAGTCAAATCTAGACATAAAATTGGTGGTTTGGTGGTTTGAATGGTAGTGGGCTTATTGGAGGAGGGGGTAGGCACTACTTAGGGACGGACATAGTCCGCCCCCTTTCGTGTCTTTCTCTCACACCCGTGTCTCTACCACAACAGGTACTATTGTCGGCTGCGCAATCTGCGCGCATGCCGACGAGACTTTCTACTTGGTTTGTTGCCATGCCAAGGCACTATAGCTTGAGAAGGTACGCGACTAGCACGTACAGTTTTAACCTTGACAGCTTTAACTTTGGGCTTAGCCCATCCGCACTGCGCATTACAAGTAAGCATGCAGGCGCACATTATTGCTGCCAAAGCAGCGAGTTTAATTAACTGCTTCATAACGAGTTATTAAAATTAGACGAGGAACAATTTCCTTCGCCGAAGACTAGCGCAGCTGCCGAAGCAGCCACTACCCAAGGACTTTTTGTGTCGGGTATACAGGGCACAGTTAACCTACTGAGTGAGGACTCTTCGCGAGAATGAGTGAATATCGACGCCCCCCACGATACGACATATCGACGATGCAACTGGGGGACTTCCTTTTAACGCAAGGCGGCGTCTTATTTCGTAACAAGCAAACAAGAAAGACCGATAACACCTCTGAATTCGTTACCTAGCTCGAGGCCGTGTTATTAGCCGACACGCTGGGGTGCGTGCTACCCCCCTCTCATCAGGGGATGGAGCGCAACTAAGTCCTGCAGGACGAAGTCACGACATCTTGCGTTGCGGTGCAAGCTGTGCCACCAAGCCGGACTCTTGCGAGTTACTTGGATTTACCTTTAGACTTACTGGTCTTAATTTTAGGCTTCTTTTTAGCCATAAACTCCTTGTATGCTTTTCCGCTGCAAACGGATACTTCAAGGAAGTGCTCGGGTACTTGGATTGGGGAGAACCTTCGCCCTGTCACAACACAAGTCATTTGCCATGCACCTTCGCTGTCATAGACAGGAGTAGTAGGCATGAACTGTACACCAAACTTTCCTTCTGGCTCAGCGCCAAGGATTGCAGTGGTGTTACGAGGAATACTAGGTAGCTCAGAGAGCGCGTGGAACTTCTTCATTTGAGGTGCCATTAGTGCTAATAATTTAGCGTGTGCCCGTTAATCAGGTGGAGCACGGTACCCGTAAAAAAACACCCCCGCTCAATCGCGTTAGGTCATGAACGAGGGTGCATACTGCTGGATGGCAGGCAGGTTAGAATCCTGCAATGTCAGCCAAAGAAGTTTCCTCCGAGCTGGAAGATTCTTCCTCTTGGCTGGCCACAGGGTGACCGTTCCAACGGAAAGCCTGCTTTACAGTAGACTCAAAGTTGGGAGCATCTTCGGATGCAGGCACGAAACAGCTGTACGTGTCAACCGTACGCTGAACTACATTGCCTGCAATGCTATCCTCGATAACATAGGGCTCTACGCTGCGAGAAACAACTGTACCCACGATAGCAGTGCCAACGGGGGCGCTGTACAAGTGGTTGTACGGGCTGTCCACGCCTGATTCCCAAGCATTGAGGGTTTGCGTAGTGCTGTCTCCAAGAGCATTTACAGTAGCTCCGGTGACAGGGTGTGTCATCTGGGCGAAAGTAGTGCAGTTGAGGGTGACCGTCTTAAAGTTGCGGCCTGACTTGTCTTGTCCTTCACGGACGTTGGTAACTTCGTTGAACGTCATGTTCGTTGAGATTTAGGGGGTTGTGTGAACCTAAGAGTGAAAACCCCCGACAGTCGGTTCATGCTGCCGGGGGTTGAGTTGTCCTAGAATGAGGGTAGATACTTGAGCGTAAGTACTTGCATCATGTCCCTATCTTGGAAGATAAGAAAAGCGTCCCGCAGGTCTTGTTGCTGGTCTGCTGGCATCGCAGCTTTGAGCTGGATGTAGAGATTACGCTCGTAAGGAGTGAGTCCTTGAATACGAGCTTTAACGTTGTCAATCCGTGTCTTGTATCTTGACATGGTCAGAGAGTTGTCTAATTATTTGCTCAATAGTTGGCTCTGCGTCTAACTTAGCGATAAGTTCTACACAGCGCGCGCAATCCTCGTAGAGCTCTTCTTGTTCAAAGAACTTGAGCGCTACTTGCAGCTCCTGCTTCCATTGGGTACGTTGCAGGGGAAAGGCATGTCCTTCAGGTTCTTCTATAGTGATAGAACCTTCGTTGAATTGAATTCCGTAGTCGATGCTGGTGATTATTCTACGCACGGCATCGAGGACTGTATGGAACAGCCCGTCGTTGTTGTGGTTAGAAGTCTGGTTCATCGCTTTGGTTTTTGCCTTCGTGGACAATATTAATCGGTAGGTCAGCTAGGTTTTTGTTGAGTCCAATATTGGCGGACACCTCGCGTAGCTCATTCATGGTTTTGAAGACCTTAGCGCACTGCTCGTACTCTTCGAATTCCTCGAGAGTAGGCAAGAAGTGGCTGAGTTCGTCGTACCAACTACCAAGCATTTCGTGCCATCCATCGCCACTAAGGTCATCGATAGCATCGTTAAAAGCTTGTATGTGGAGCTCCGTGATAGTCATGGCCTCCATCCTAATTTGTTCAGGAGTTGCAGGGGGAACTTGCCCCCCGTCTTCAAAGAACTCCTTGAAGAGGTCATCCATATCAGACATCGCTTTCGTCGCTTTCCGAGTAGGTTACTACCTCTTGGGTAGACCAACTCATTTTATCTAACGTGAAGTCACCTTCACCGTCGTAGTACATGCCGGCGCTTGCCACCTTGTCATTGACATTATCAGGGACTACCTCCCCGTCAATCTTGTCTTGCAAGCGGTCAATGGTTTTGTACGCGACTTTGAGCTCTTCCTCTAAGTTGATGATTACGCAGTTAGCCTCGTCAAGCCACGTTTTGTGGTTACTAAGTCTGTAACTTAAGCGGGTTGACTCGGTTTTGTAGATAGAAACGAAGTAGCAAGCAAAAGCCACTGTTAGCACGTAGCCGAAAATTAAGAAATACATGTGGTGTAGGGTATTGAGAGTTAATGGGTTACGTGCTAGCATATAGTTAACACCTATCTTCTAATAAAGTTGGATACTCACCTCTACTACAAGCAAAAGCACGTGCAGTAGGCACGTTGGAGGAGAGGTTAAAGTGTAACCCCCACAACCGCGAAGGCTGCAGGGGTAACGGGTTAGTTAATAAAGATGATGAGCCAAGTGTCGTAGGTGACAAGGCCTGAGAGTACTGACTCGGTTTCGTTGTAGTCAAGCGTCTCTGCAGCTTCTGTGTTGTAGAACACCTTGAGCGATTGGTCTACAAAAGCATACTGATAGCTGATGTCATTGTCGTTGTTTGGAAACACTTCGAGAAGCGAGTCATTTACAAAGACACAGTAGCCTTCTCCAAGCACGTCTGTTTCGTTTTCAATTTGAAAATCATAAGCAGCACCGTAGGTGATACCGAAGTCGTTGATGGAGGAGTACATTGGCCCCATTGGGTCAATTTGAGTACAGGAGGTAAGCACGCAGATGACTGCGAGTATTGAGAAGAACTTTTTCATTGTGAGTTGTTTGAAGTAATATACGAATTATTGTCCGGATGGCAAGGAAAGAGAGTACCCCCGCCGAAGCGAGGGTACCTAGTGTTAGAAAGGAAGGGGAGCTTCCATGTTGCTGTGATACATGATAGCTTCGTAGAAGTCTTCTGCAATTTGTGCAGCGTTGACATACACTTTCTTCTCATAGAAGTCCATGTACGGCTTTTCCTCTACTCTTTGCCTGCACATGTTAGCTACCGTGAGCACACGATGGTGATACGGCTCGGTACTGGGCCGGAACAGCATGCCTTCAACCAAGATGTTGATTTGAAACAAAGCTGAACGAGCATGGTAGCCTTTCTGCTCGGGCACATCTCTGTAGATATACCCGATAGTCTTGCTGATGATAGCTTCTGCAGCTGTCATGTTGTCGATGGTGTCACGCATACCCATTAGTTCTTGGGATTTATGGTGACAACGCCGTTAGACACAGAGAAGATGCGAGGACGGACAGTAGGTGTGACTGTTTGCACGTTGGTTGGCTTGTTGCCGGGAATGTTGAGATACATGGTAATGTGTGTTTGTATGAGAGAATAAAGAGAAAAAAGAAAGCAGTTTGTCTTCGTGCTTAGGAATACGTCGTTGCCCTGTACAGGACTATATGTACGACCTTTCTATGTCTGCACCCCTACCTCACCGGCAGCATAAGGAGTGACTGACTCTTGCAGTTTTTCAGCAAGTTTGCCGTCGTGTTTACTAGGTCTGTGGAATCACGACCAATACCACAGTTGCCGGACATATTTTCGGAGAGTCCATACTCCTGCTGATACACAGCAATTTCTGCGCAGCTCAGCAGCTACGACTTGTTCGTCTGGTATCTCGTCGAACCACTGAGAGTCTGCCCTTTCGGTTGCAGACACCGAGTCTCCCATGCTAGACTAAGGGTAAAGGTGGGTGTGGTGGTACTAAACTGTCTGCGGACAGAGTTCCCAACCACGTGCCCTCTTGCCGCAGCAAGTATGCGAGTAAGTCAGTGCTCCAAAGGCTGAGCCAAGGGATGAGGGAATGTCCCGACACTGAACTTACGAATGAGTGCAGCCCATAGTAGGACTGACTAACTCCGCCGTGGCGGTTGGAGTAGAAACGTGCGAATTAACCACGAACATGAGCCATTTAAGGGAAATGACTGAACCTTGCAATAAAAAGTCCCCTTTCGCTTAGCGGGGTATAGCGGCCTTTATTGGTTGCGGCGTTACCATCCATGACATTGGTTGCAGCATGGACTCTGCTATAAATGAGATTGGAGTCTCATCTCTACCACAGAGCACCAAGACCCCCGTTAGGGAGCCTTGGGCTGTGGCGCGTGAATCACGCAAGTTTGCACCAATAGCGCAGCGTGCCATCGTCGGACTCGTCATCGCGCATTTCGCGGAAGTTGACCTTGATGTCGAGCTTTTTTGTAGCCTCATTGCCGAGGTACAAGCTGGGGTCATCTTCGTCTTGCGTCATCATCTCTTTGACAGAGTCAGCGAGGCTGCTCATTTCGATGTTAACAAGAACAGTGTCTTCGGTAGAGTTACCAAGCACAGTCTCTTGACCGGGAATAGTAGCAACGCCGAAAATGTAAAACTTGCCGTTCTTAGCAGATTGCTTGACGCGGCTGATTTGGGTAATTGTAGCTGGAGTAGCCATGATAAATGTATTGGGTTAATGAGAAAAAGTTGTCAATAAGCGAAAGTGGAATCTCACCTCTAATTGAGCGTATGAGCACACCCATCACGGATGTGCCCTTACGTTGTTATTGCAACGGCTCGAATGTGCCGATGGCAGAGAAGTATTTGCCGAGAAGCTCGTTATGTTGCCTGTATGTGTCATCATGCAGGTGTTGGAAGTAAATGGTGTTGCCTTTGCTGTCAATCAGCTGGAAACACCTGTCTTCCAAGAATACTATGGTGTATGAGTCTACTACGTCGTTCTCGTAGTTGTAAATAGACGCGAGGCATTGCTCTGGAGCCAATAGCACATTGACGTGTGAATGCTCGCATTCGAAGTCGGCTGTGTAGAACGGTACTTGGCTTGAGCATGAGGTAAGAAGCGCCGCCCAAAACGCGCAGAAGAGAATAAAATGTTTCATTGTTTGAAGGGAATAACGGACTTGTCCGAAAAGAAATTTGAGAATGGAGAATATAGCCCCTGCACTTATGTGCAGAGGCCTAAGGGTTAACGTTTGTTGATGATGTCTTGGATACCATGCCACAGCATTGCACCCGCAGCAGCGAGTACAAACATGCAACCGATGATAACAAGGACGCCGAGCATATTGCCGACGTCAAGAAGTAGAGATTCTTGTTCGTTCATGATAGAAAGGGATTGAACTTACCCGCGCAATGAGCGCAGGTAAGCGATGAGAGATGGCACGAGCATGAGCACTGTGAGTGCTGTGCCCGCGATGACGTTGAGTTGGTAAGGAGTGAAGTCTTGCATGAGAAAGGGGTTTATCCCCGCTGCGGTTGTGCAGCGAGGATGTTGAGTTTGCGGAGCTTTGCGGTGTAGATGCAAGCGTACTGCTGTGTGCAGGGAACTTGCGCGATGAGGCCGAGGAAGTTGTGGTACACGACGAAGTGGCCTGTGTTTGTGTAGGCAGACTCGAGCAGTGGTACTTCCATCTGGTCTACTTTGTTTGCGCGCAGCTTGCTGAGCAGAGACTCTAGGATTGCAGGGTTCTGGATTACACCGTCAATGGTGTTGTTATCTGCACCTGTGCTTGCGATGAATGACTTGATTGTTTGCATGAGAATCTTGTTTTTTATTGCAACGAACGAGCTTGGCGCTTACCTCTACTTCAGAATATAGCCCCACCGCGTTAACGGCAGGGCATATAATCATTTGGTCAAGTCCATTGATGTGACGTTGACACCGACTGCACCACACAGTTCAATGATGGTGCTTTGGAGCAGAGGAGTGAACTTTTCTTGATAGAACAGCTCACCCGTGAAGTCAAACAGCATGACATAGTCGTTGATGGACTCACGTTCAATGACACATTTGTGTGCAGTCATGACAGAGCCATCGCTAAGTGTTATGCCTTCGTCTAAGACATAGCTGAGGTTGCGTAGGCGTGAAAGTTGTTTAGATAAGATAGACATGGGAGAAAGGGTTGTGACCCCGCACTGTTGTAGTGCAGGGTCGATGAGATTATATGGCGTGAGGTATGTTGATGCACAGCATTTGTGCAATGTTCATGCGGTTGCAGCCGGCGAGAACGCGATAGAACACGTTATATTGGACAACCTTGTCGAGCAGAACTGTGCCATCGGCTTTGGAGAAGATGGTGACAGTATTGTCGGACAGGGTGCGCGCTTCCATACGAACATAGATGTTGTTGGGCTTGCAAGAGTAGAAGAAAGAGAGAGTATCCATAAGAGATATGGTTTTGGGGCCACAGCATATGCCATGACCCCGGATGATTATTCAGAGATGAAGTTGCAGTCGTGAAGGTCAGACTTGAGAGCAGTGAGTTCTGCATCTGAAATCTCCTCGGTAGCAAGTTCTTGTCCATAGAAACCACAAAGGGTTACCGTGGCAGTTGTTCCGTCCAAAGAGTGTGTTACAACTACATCTTCAATGTGAGCGGAAGAATCAAGCATGTGCTCGGTAATAAGGTCGTTGAATGACATGAGAATATGTTTTTATTGCCATTAATGAGAATGGTTTTCAACTCTACTTGAGAATAAAGGGGCGCACGCAGTGTGCACCCCTGATTCATTAGACAGTTTCGTAGTAACGTACATAGCCGAGTTTCGACAGGTCAGCAACAACGAGGTTGCGTGTTTGCTCGTCTAAGTGGAACTCACATGTGGACTTGTAGTCGTTGTTCATGCAGAGCAGCACATACTTTCCTGCATCTTTGTCGAAGGATACGTTGAATTGTGTGGTCTTGGATGCAAAGTGAACGTGAGATACGACAGCGTTTGCAGTTTTGCGAGAAGTAGGGAGAGACATTTGTGTTGTGTTTTTGAGAGAGTAGTGCACACTAATTACATAGCACTACAATGTATGGTAAGAGAAAGAAGGGGAGAAAGGGGAGAATACATAGGTAGGAAGCCTACACCATACTCTCGCCCTTACAATAGCAACTAACAGTTACATCCTCATTCCACATCATTCCTTACACCCTTTAGCGTAAGTACTCTGTGGTATCCTGAGGCAAGCATCGTATGTTCTGAGCATCTCGCAGTAGCTTGTAGACGAGTGTGCTTGCAATTAAATGCTATATACGAGGTTGGATGTTTTACCTCTATACAGTAGTAATAGTAGACCCTGTTAGGGGCCTACCTTACCATACATCTTAACTACCGTGACGATACGTGAGTGTCCAGCCCATGGCTTTACAATCGTTCTCGATATAGGGCATCTCCGTACCCATCACTACTTCATCCTTGACAACGTTGTTGTTGTCATCATAAAAGGTGAGTGCATACGTGTAACCGTGCACATCGTTGCTGATTTCCTCAGCTACTATACTTGTCATATTGCTATCCATAGATAACGAGTACGGATGTTTTACCTCTACTACAGAATCATGCGGGGGGTGTTTAACATCCGCAACTTCCCGGGGGGGTTTTTGCTAGG
>Ga0206131_10002121_pt1 | contig 24442 bp, 22 predicted proteins | sample Helgoland_Spring_FD_148636 | JGI IMG/M metagenome (GOLD analysis project Ga0206131, IMG submission 148636) | Pelagic subsurface seawater microbial communities from Kabeltonne, Helgoland, North Sea - Helgoland_Spring_Bloom_20160517_1 | ecosystem: Environmental > Aquatic > Marine > Epipelagic ...
ATTTTTTTAGTTATTTACCAATTATTGAGTTAATTATTAAACAACTAAAAAGTTAATAATGTAGGCGGTGAAAGACTGGGAATTTCTTGGTACGCTAATAAATACAAATAATAAATAACCAACTAAAAAGTTAATAATGTAGACGGTGAAAGACTGGGAATTTCTTGGTACGCTAATAAATACAAATAATAAAATAATTAATTAGTTAATTAAGAAATAACTAAAAAGTTAATAATATAGACGGTGAAAGACTAGGAATTTATTGGTACACTAATAAATACAAATAATAAATAACTAATTGATTAGTTAATTTTTCGATCTGATCCCTCGAAAGCTTTATTATAACAAATATATAATTTTGATTTTAGGATGTTTTTGCTCATATTACTTTTTCCTTTCTTAGGTTTTTTTTCATCTAATTTGTTTGGTCGTTTTATCGGCGTTTCTGGCTCAAGGTTTTTGTCAACTTTCTCAATTATACTCGCGTTTATGTTATCGCTTTTCGCTTTTTTTGAATCTGCTTTGTTAGGTTCAGTTTGTTCTATTTTTTTTTCTTCTTGAATTAATATCGAGCTGTTCGTTGCGCCGTGGTCTTTTTGTTTTGATTCTTTGAGCTCAACGATGTTACTCGTAGTTTGTGGTGTATCCTCACTTGTTCATCTTTATTCTATCGAGTACATGTTAACGGATCCGCATGCTTCTAGATTTATGGGTTATCTTTCCTTATTTACGTTTTTCATGCTTGTTTTAGTTACGTCTGATAATTTTTTAGTTATGTTTTTTGGTTGGGAAGGAATTGGTTTAGCTTCTTTTTTGCTTATAAGTTTTTGGCATACAAGAATTCAAGCTGGTAAATCGGCGATTAAAGCTATGCTCGTTAATAGGATTGGTGACTTAGGTTTAGTTTTATCGATTTGCTCCATTTTTTTGACTTTCAAAACCTTAGACTATTCAATAATTTTTTCGCTAGCTAGTTTTTCCAGTGAAAGTTCTTTTTCGTTTTTATTCTTTAACAGCGTAGATCGATTATGTGTAATTACGTTTTTTATATTTTTTGGCGCTTTGGGTAAATCCGCTCAAATAGGTCTGCATATTTGGTTGCCTGATGCTATGGAAGGTCCTACTCCTGTTTCTGCGTTAATTCATGCCGCTACGTTAGTTACGGCAGGTCTTTTTTTAATTATTAGATGCTCTGTTCTGTTCGAGGAATGTCCAATAATTTTGTTTGTTGTTACATTAATCGGATCTTTAACAGCTTTTTTTGCCGCTAGTGTCGGTTTAGTACAAAATGATCTAAAAAAGGTGATAGCTTATTCAACCTGCAGTCAACTCGGATTTATGATGTTTGCTTGTGGTCTTTCCCATTATTCTATTGCTTTGTTTCATCTAGCTAATCATGCATTATTTAAGGCTTTACTCTTTTTGAGCGCCGGCTGTGTAATACACGGTTTACTTGATGAGCAGGATCTAAGAAAAATGGGAGGGTTGATTCAGATACTTCCTGTAAGTTATACCATGATTTTTATTGGATCATTGGCTTTAGTCGGTTTTCCGTTTTTAACGGGTTTTTACTCTAAAGACGTTGTTTTGGAAATCGCTCTAGCGACCCCAACTTTTATTGGTAATTTTGCTCATTGATTGGGTTGTTTGGCAGCTTTTTGTACTTCTTTTTATTCTTTTCGCCTTATTTTTTTAACTTTCTTAAATAATACAAATAGCACTAAAGTTTACGTTGAAAATGCTCACGAAGCTCCTATCATAATGGTTTTGCCTCTTATGTTTCTAGCTTTTGGAAGTATCTTTTGGGGGTTTTTTTCTAAAGACTTATTTATTGGTGTTGGATCCCCATTTTTTTTAACATCTCTCATTACAAATTTCGAAAATTTGGCGCTTTTGGAAGCTGAATTTGCTCCAGCTATTTTAAAGAATATCCCTTTTATTTTTACGGTTTTAGGTGCTTTACTTTCTTTTTTTTTGATAAATTGCTGTATTACGTCTAAAGCTGTTATTTTTGATTATAAGATAGATCTCTTTTATAGAAATCTTTATAGTTTCTTGTCTAAGAAGTGGCATTTTGATCAACTTGTTAACGAGTTAGTTATACATAATCTAATGAACTTTGGTTATCGTGTTAGTTTTCAATTGTTGGATAAAGGTAGTATTGAGGTTTTTGGTCCTTTTGGATCTTCCTTTAAACTTTGAGGTTATTCAAAATTATTGGGTAATATACACTCAGGTATGATTTTCCATTATTCCTTTGTTATGTTATTTTCTATTTTATTCTTTTTTTGCTGACTTTTATTGTTTAATTTAAATTGATGAGTAAATTCAACTTTTCTTATTCTTTTTTCTTACAACCTTTATTGTATAGCTTAAAATATACTTTGGTATAAATTTTTATCTTTTTTGTGTTTGATTCTGGCTCAATATAAACGTTATCCGAGTATTTAAAACATGCTAATATAACAATAAGTTTTTGTTGTGTTTGGAGAGTATCAATAAAAGTAAACATTCGCTAAAAATATGAAAAACGTAAAGTAAACAATCAATTTCCTATAAGATTGATAATCATTTTGTGTATAGCTTTTATAAGATTAGATAGTTGATTCGCAGTAAACTTTTCAAGTCAATGATCTTTAGCAGTTTTTTTCGATTTTTCTGCCTCAATAGTTTCGCTATATTTCTTTTGGGAATCAGCAGTTAGGAATATTGAACAATAAAATAACTTTTGATTCAGTGACTCGGAGTAGGGTCTTTTTACGTGTTTGTAATTTGGTCTGTTAAAAGAAAAAATTGATTTCGAACAGTTTTTAAAAATTTAAGATTAATGCTGATAAATCAAGTGCCAGAAGTCTCGGTAATGCCTGAAGCATGAACGTTATATTATTTATTAGATTTAAATTGTAAAAAGGGAGGATTGTAAGCTTTTAAATAAAATCCAGTAGGTGGAATTATGAAAAGAAACTAAGATTCTTTAATGTTATTTCAGGGGTTAGAATAAAAAATGTAACGTTAATATGTTTCAATTCTTTTTAGAATTTCGAAGGTTAAAACAAATCTCTAAATAAAAACATCAATTCTTTGGTTACGAAAGCCTAAGTATCGAAAGGAATTAGAGACTCCTGTAGTTTAGGCCGTCAATAAAAATCGTATTTTCCATACTCAATTTTGGTAAAAGAATAAAGATAATTCGATTAATCTAAAAAGTATAATCGCAAGGTTGAAATTTAAAGATTCAGACGAGAAAGAAGCTTCGTTTGTGGGTTGTGTTATTTAATTCGATAAAACGCGCAAATCTTACCAAAACTTGTAATTTAATCAGCCAATAAGATATCTTATATTTTTCGATTAAACAGCTGTTGCATGGTTGTCGTCAGTTCTTATTTTATAACGTTCAGTTTATTCTGTTAAAGAACGAAACTTTTTTTTTAAGGTAAAAAGAACCTAAAAAAATGTTTTGATAAAAAACACAAAAAAAAATGACTTCTAAATCCTTATGACGCTAATGTTTTGGGCTTTTAATGCTATACAATATAAGAGAACAAAACATTAAAATTTATTTAAGCTTTAAAATTTAAACGAAAATCTTATTTTGTTCAGATTGTTTTTTGAAACTCAAAAACATAAAGAAGGAATAAACAGTAATGATTGGTTATTCTGCGGTCATGAAACTTTCTTTTCTTTCTATACTTTTCGCCCGTCGCTTCTTGATATTAAATTCTAACAAGCTGAATTAGAGGATAAAGTTCGATATTAATTATCTCAAAGTTTTTCGAGCTTTTTCATACGTTAGTTTTTGAGATTATGAATAAGTCGTAACAAAGTAATCGTAGAGGAATCTGTGGTTGGAATAAGATATTTTAAACTCGATCCTTTAGTAGCTTTTTTGTTTGTAACAAGATCCCAATGCTTTAACTATTAGAGTTCAATTCTTTTGTTTTTGATATCTTTTTTAGCGCTTTATTTATCTTATAAAAAGAAAGATCTATTTTTTCTAAAGTTTGCCGTGAATATTTTGTTTTATTAGATGTTTTTTTTTACTCAGCGACACGCTTTTCATTTGGTTGATCCTAGTATTATGCCTTTATTATCTTCTTTAAGCTGCCTTGTTACAACTTTAGGCGCTGTTTTATACTTTCATGGCTTCGTAGCTGGTTTAAATGTTCAGCTTTTTGGACTTTTTTCTATTTTAATCTGTATGTTTTTCTGGTGAAGGGATGTCGTTAGAGAGGGAACATTAGAAGGTTGTCATACAAATATCGTTCAATTAGGGTTGCGTTACGGAATGATCTTATTTATTGTATCGGAGATAATGTTCTTTTTTGCTTTTTTTTGGGCTTTTTTTGCTGCTAGTATAGCGCCGACAATCGAGGTCGGAAACGTTTGACCGCCAAAAGGCATCGAGGCTTTTAACCCTTTTGAAATTCCTCTAGTAAACACTCTGATTTTGCTTTGCTCCGGAGCAACTATAACATACTCTCATCACGCTATAACTGCAGGTAATAAAAAAGAGGCTGTTTTCGGTTTAGTTTTAACTGTGTTGTTGGCGACTGTTTTTACAGGTTTTCAGGCTTTTGAATATGTTAGCGCGCCGTTTAGTATTTCTGATGGCATTTTTGGTTCAACTTTTTATTTAGCAACAGGTTTTCATGGTTTTCACGTTTTTGTTGGTACTGTTTTTCTTGTTGTTTGTCTAATTCGATTATTATCGAATCACTTTACAGTTGAGCATCATTTTGGTTTTGAGGCTGCTGCGTTTTATTGGCACTTTGTTGATATTGTTTGGTTGTTTCTTTACGTTGCCGTTTATTTTTGAGGGGGTAATTAGTAAAGTTTTAAATTTTCTAATTGTTTAAAAAATTTCAAGTCTTTTATTTTTTAAAAGATTGCTGTTAAGCGTTGGGTTGTTAATTTTTTCAGATGAATGTTTTTGTTCTTTTATTTTTATCGTTTTTTATCCTTTTAAGCAGTTTGAGTGAAAACTTTGAGTTTTTAGTTCATAATGAAGAGTCTTTACTAATTTTATGTTTTATCGCTTTTATCTTTTTTGCTTATAGTTTTTTGAGTGTGGGCTTTTATGATGATTTTCAAAAACGAGTATCTGATTTAGAACAGCAGCTTGTATTAGTTGCTTGTAGTAGATTTAATGTTTTACTTTCTAGTTTCAATGAGTTATTTTTTCGTAAGGATTTGGTTCTAAGATTTCAATTTATTTTGGGTTTGTTGAGATCTGGTCTTTATTTAGACTATTCTGTATTTTCGTCTAGCCTTACATTTTTTTTTGATTCATTACTCCTATTTCAGCTAAGTAATGTTTTAAAATTAAAAAATCAAATATTAAAACCTTTAAAAAACCGATTAAATCATTTTAGTTTAGTTCCGTTTTTATTTGGTGATTCAAAAGCAGCCATTTCGTTAGTGTCTCATAAAACTTTCGCGCGTTTTATTAAAAAATCAATATTTTCAGAAAACTTACAATTTTTTCATAAATCGATAATTTTAAAGCATTTATAGTTAGATCTTTCGTGCTTTTAACGCTTATGTTTTTGCTTGATTCAGAAAGTTTAAAAAATTTCAAATAGAATGCTTGATTTGCCGCTTTAGGCGTTTAAATAACGAAATGTTTGGTCTAATTTCAGAGAGATCAAAATCCCTTTAGAGAAAACTTTTATCTTAAAATATACACTATTTTATTTATTGTGAAACAGATCCAATGAAAGCAGCGTTTTTAGGTGTGATTTAGTTTTAAATTTTAGCGAATTGATACATCTTATTAGCTACAAAAAAAATCAAAAGAGAAGCTGAAAGTAGCGGTGAGCGAAATCATAAAAAAAATAACTTGTGGGTCTTTTAGCCTTTGTTTGATATTGTTTATTATAATGTTTTATTATTTTTTTATAGAAAAATTTCGTTTTCTAACTTTTAGGCAGCAAAATCAATAGTGTATTAGTATTGAGAAGGAAAGCGCTTTGAATTAAAACAAGGAAAAAAGTCATGATAAATTTGAAATTTTAGGTATTCTTTTGTTTTAAACTAATTACTTTTTGCATAACGGTTTCATTATTTAAAATAAAGGGTGAGCTTTGAAAAAATTTAAAAGCTAATATTTCAGAACTTTAGAATAGTTTTAATCGTTTTTTTTAAACGCGAAGCCAAGCGATCTATTTAAGCGCTAGCTGAAATTGATTTAAACGTCATATGGAAGGCTTAACTCGTATCTGTTGCAATAGGTTGAGATGACGCTTGAATAGGAGTGAAAGGCTAAACAAGCTTGGTTATAGCTTGAACTCTGCGAAAGCTATTTTAGTAGCGCTTCTACTTAAAAAATGGGGTAAAGCACTGGTTTCGTTTTGGGCGATTTAATACTCTTTCAAGCGTTCCCAAACTTTGAATACATTTTAGGCTGGGCGCTTTAAAAGCGTAAAAACCTAGTAGTGAGTTAGACTCTGAGCTACAAAGTTCAAAGTCGAAAGAGAAACAACTCAGATCGTTTGATAAGATATTAAAATATAATTTTAATAACTCGAAAGTTTTTGGCTTCCATAAAAAGCTTTTTAGCGTTTATTATGTTAGGGTTGGCTTAGAAACAGCTATCGTTTAATGAAAACGTAATAGTTCGAATAATTAGCTCAAAAATCCTTAAAATTTAAGATTTTAAGTTCGTCGAAGCAGCGAGTAATTTAACTAGATTACGGTAGCAGAGCATTTTGTAATAGAAAAGCTGTGAAGCCAAAATCAATAAGGATTCTGTGAAAATTAGTAACATCTAAAACCTATAATGGTTCGTTTTTAATCTAAGCTTTTTTATTTCTGTTTTGAGTTTATTCGATCCTTAAGTATAAAACGAAAGTTTTCTGTGATAGGCATAAATACCATGAAATATTTGAATTAGAAATTCGTCATTTGTAGCTTTGAAGGATTCACCTTTTATACAAAACTTGATAGGTTAGCTAATTTTTATAAGCAAATAAGGCTGCTGTACTTTAAGAGTAAAACGAGAGTGTAACTTTTATATTCGTATTTCTAACTCCTAGTTATTCTTCAGGAAAAAGTAAGGTTTAACTTATTATCGTAGCTTATAATCGCATCAGGTAGATCAATAAAAAATATTAAAACGTAAAGAATAATAAAAGATAATGAACTCGGCAACAAATCTTCGTAACTTTGGAAAAAGAAGATAAGGCTTAATAGATACTTTTAAGCTTTAATAGTAAACCAATGAGCGACTTTTTACTAAAAAATTAAAATAACGCAAATTTTATTGAAAAATGTATGTTATTTGATTGGTTCTCAATGTTTTAATCTGAAAAAATAATGTTTTACGCATTTTAATCTAAGGAAAAGCAAATAGGTGTCTTATTTTGAGGATAATAATGTAGCGAAATTCCTTGGCTTTTAATTGAAGTCCTGCATGAAACCATTAACGACTCATTGACTGTTTCATCTTTTATTCTTGTGAATTTGAAATAAAGGTGAAGATTCCTTTTTTCTAAAGTAAGACGAAAAGACCCTATCAATCTTTACTCAACGCTGATGTTGCTTTTTTAAACTTATTTGTTTAGTAATAGATAGTTCGTTTTTGTTTGTAACTCTTTTGAAAAACTATCCTATATTTTACTTGAGCTATTTTATTTCTTTAAAAATAGCGTTTGTGTGTGAGTTTATCTGGGATAGATTCCTTTTAAAAAGTAATAAAGGAATACAAAGATAACCTTAATTAAGATCTCTTAATTTTGAGCGAAAAAGTAAATGTTTGTTTGACTGTAAGGCATAAATTGTTTGAGCAGCTACTTTAGTAGGTTTTATTGATCCGTTAGTTTTGAACGAAAAAGCTATCGCATAATAGATAAAAGATACTGTAGGGATAACAAGATAATAAGAACCAAGCGATCAAAGCGACGTTCTTGATTGTTATATCGATGTCGGGTGCGATCTGTTGAGGTAAAGGTAAGAAACGTACTTACCGTAAATTCGATACTTTAAAGTATTAACTGGTAGATCAGATGGGTAATAAAAAGAACTCCCATATGTCTTGCTTCTATAGACATTGATCATACATCCGTGCTTACAACACGGAGCGTCCCCAACGGCGACTGAGCCTAAATCTCTTTCAAAGTGGAAGCGGGGGTAAAAGTAGAGGAGATCGGTATGTGTTGCCTTAATCCCTATTAGAACGATTCCTTGTAGGTTTATCGAAAGAGAACCAATGTGATAAAACGCCATAAACGATAAATTCTGGGTCATAACACAATGCTACGGCGCCCAAGCTAACAGCGCCCAGGAGCCTGAATAAAGGCAATGTTTCAAATTGTAATCTTACTCCTAACGACCGGAGATGATAGGAGCTACAGAAACTGGCGTAAAGTTGGAGACCTACTTGGATGTATGATTTACCGGAACAGAGTAATCCACTAATAAGCTCCAATTGAATACTTAATTGGTGGGATTTAGCTATAAGCTATTAGTGGGCGGGATTCAGCAAGAAGCAAATGGCTTTACGTAATGTAAAGTATACGCAGACGTGTTGAGCTCAAAGAATAGGCTATAGTGCCATCTTTGAGTAGGAGCCGTATGAGGTGAGAGTCTCACGTACGGTTTTGAATTAGAGGGGTAGTTGGTAACAAATACTTCGACTATAACTTTAAAGCATCCTGATGATGAAGGCGTTATCAAGGGTTTAGCTGTTCGCTAACTAAGGCTTTCCATGAACTGGGTTTAAAACGATGTGAATCAGTTTAGTTTCTATCTGCTTGGTTTATTAAGGTTTACGGTCGTTTCCGCTAGTATGAGAAGACCGACGGAAAGAAAGCCCATAGTTAAAACCCTTTAGGTTGTTTTGCCACGCTTTTAATTGTTTAAAAACTGAAAGCATTAACTTTTGAAACGTTGCCGCAACAACCTTAAAATAGGTTTAAAACGAAAACTTTGATCGGTCAATAATTAAGATTTTTAGATTTAAAAAAATAATTGATAACGAATGTTTTGATTAAAACTTTTTAGCTTAAAAATAACGATAATGATAAGCGAGGGATTTTTCCTCAGTGTTTTAGTTAAGAAAACACAGAAGAAAAACACACAAAAAAAATTAATTTTTCAATTTGAAAATTTTCAGCTTAATTTTTCAATTCAAAAAGTTTCCAAGTAAAAAGTTCGACTTTTTCGCTTTTTATTTTAAAAAGGTGGATACCTTCGAACTTACAAAATCGATAAAAAAACTTTATTTTTTACCTTAAAACACAGAAGAAAAACACACAAAAAAAATTAATTTTTCAATTCAAAAAGTTCGACTTTTTCGCTTTTTATTTTGAAAAGGTGGATACCTTCGAACTTGCAAAATCGATAAAAAACTTTATTTTTTTACCTTAAAACACAAAAGAAAAACACAAAAAAAAATTAATTTTTCAATTTGAAAAATTTTCAGCTTAATTTTTCAATTCAAAAAGTTCGACTTTTTCGCTTTTTATTTTGAAAAGGTGGATACCTTCGAACTTGCAAAATCGATAAAAAAACTTTATTTTTTTACCTTAAAACACAAAAGAAAAACACAAAAAAAAATTAATTTTTCAATTTGAAAATTTTCAGCTTAATTTTTCAATTCAAAAAGTTTCCAAATAAAGCTCTTTACTTTGAAAAATAAAAAGAATAATAAGATTCGAACTTATAACCTTTAGCTCCCAAAGCTAACGCGATACCTTTTCGCCATATCCTTTTCAAGTAAAACTTCCTTTCTTTCAAAACGTTCACGGTTATTTTCTAAAGGATTTGAACCTTTATTTGAGTATTGAAAAAACTCTGTCCTAACCGTTAGACGAAGAAAAACAAAATTAGCCTCGCATCAGATTAATTGAATCAATTGAAACAGATCCTTGCATTCTATAATAAACAACTAAAAGACCCAATCCTATAGAAGATTCAGCAGCGGCGACAGTTAGAATCAATAACGCAAAAATTTGACCTATTCTATCATCTAAATAGATCGAACTAGTTAAAAAAATAAAGTTAATTGCTAGCAACATTAATTCAACAGAAATTAAAATAAGAATAACATTTTTTTTATTGAATATGATGCCAGAAACACCTATAAAAAAAGAAAGTGTTGGGATAATAATAAAAATCAGAAGATTCATCCTATAAAAAATTGTCTTAGTTTTTAGGTTATAAAAATCGATTAACAGTAAGAAGAATTTTAATAGATAACTTATTTCTGATCTGTTGCGTCACTTTTTTTATTTGATTCCAGGAACAACCGCTAATTTCTAAAATAACAACTCCTTTTGAAATTGAACCATACCAAAATTTTATGTTACCTTTACCTTTTCCCATTCTTATACCTTCGGATTTTTTTGTTTTGTTTTTATTAGGATATACGTTTAACCAAAACTTTCCTTGTAATTTTAATAAACGCCTCAAAGTTCTACGTAATAATTCAATTTGCTTATTATTAATTTTTCCAGCCTCTAAAGAAACAATAGCAAAATCTTTAAATTTTGGGCTAAGTATGCGATTATTCAAAAATTTAGTTCTTTTTCTATCAAATAAGTTTTTAAATTTAGTTTTTCTTGGATAAAGCAACATCTTACAAAGTTGATAACGAAAGGATTTGAACCTTCACTAAATAAATAACTTGTTTCTAAAACAAGCATGTCTTCCGATTCCATCACGTTATCATAGAGATAGTTGGATTTGAACCAACGAATAACAGTATCAAAAACCGTCGCCTTAACCAATTTTAGCTATATCTCTTTGCTGTATTTAATAATAACATGATTTGAATCTCTTAGAATTTGATTATAAACATCCTGCGATTTAGTTATAAAATTTTTTTTGAGAGTCAACGTAATAGCCCCTATCATCGCTAAAAGAAGCACAAAACCTAAAGCGACAAAAAGGTAAGCGAAAGATGTAAAAAAAAGCTCACCCAAATAAAGAATATTAGAATGTTTAAAGCATCACGTAGAAAAATCAAAACAAAACCCAAAAGATAACAACGATTCTTGCGCTTTTTGTAAAGGGAGGCAATATAGGTTTAGTGCCGAGAAATTAATATTAAATACTAGTAAAGTTTCAACTAAAAAAATAATTCCAAAAATTAAAGCTATAAAAAAATATTGTTTCGAGCCTTCTTTTAATTCTGACAGTTTTATATTTAACATTATTAAAACGAACAAAAAAAGAACAGCTATAGCCCCAACGTAAACGATTAAAAAAAGAAGAGGTAAAAATTCTACATTTAAAATAAATAATAAACAGGATAAATTGAAAAATGTTAGTATTAAAAACAAAACTGAATGTATTGGGTTTTTAGCGCTTACAACCATTAACGAACAAATAACCGAAAAACCAGAAAAAAAATGAAATATAAAATAGTTAGCTGTCAAAAACATCGAAAATAAAAGTTAAAGAAGTGAGATTTGAACTCACAATTCTAAAAGAACTAAATTTACAATCTAGCGATTTAACCAATTCACCCATTCTTTAAATTAGGCAAATAAAAGGATTTGAACCTTTAATCTGTAATGCCACAAATTACTGTTTTAACCGATTAAACTATAAATGCCTTATTTTTTTAGATTTTTAATTCCGTAAATACTTCTTGAGCTTACTCTATTAGAAACGGCGGTTAAATCAAATTTGCCCCTAATTGCTACATCCCTAACACCAATTAAATCACGACTTCTACCGCGACGGATTAGTACAGTTGAATGTTGTTGTAAGGTGTGACCTTCTCCTGGAATTTTAGCTATTAGGCTTTGTTTCGTTTTTATTAGTTTAATTTTACAAACTCTTCGATTCGCAGAGTTTGGTTTTTTAGGGGAAAGTGTTAAAATTTTCAAACAAACTCCACTTTCTTGAGGAAAACCGCTTGAATTATTATGCTTTTTTCTCGTTCTTTTATTTAATTTTGCTATATGACTCATCCACTGGTATTTTTAAACAAAGAAAATAATTGATTTCGAGAATGGATTCGAACCAATAACATTTTAGGTGTAAACTAAATATTCTACCATTGAATTACTCGAAAAATTAAATCTTACTGTTTAATCAAAGCAGAAATCTCTCAGAATCAACAGATTCTATTGCTATCGGCATAGCACCATGAGCGGAACCACAGATTTCGCTACATTGGCCGAAAAAAACACCGTTTCGCAAAATATATAAACTTGTTTGGTTTAGTCTTCCTGGACAAGCGTCAAGTTTAATCCCCAAAGAAGGTATAGCTCAACTATGTAAAACATCCGCTGCAGTTATTAAAACTCTAATATGAGTTTTTAATGGTAGCACAACTCGATTATCAACCTCTAATAATCTTAGCGTTCCAAATTCAAGATCATCCTCTGCTATGACGTAGCTTTCGAAACGAATGGTGGCACAAGATTGAGACTCAAAATCACTATATTCATAACTTCAAAATCACTGATTACCAATGCATTTTAAAGTTAATGCAGGATCAACGATTTCGTCAATTGAATAAAGAAGAGCGAAAGAAGGAAGAGCAACTATAATCAAAATTAAAGAAGGTATAACAGTTCAAACTATTTCAATTAACGTTCCATGAACAACAAATCTAGATTTTGAATTAACGCTTTCCGGAGTCCTCTGAAAATAGTACAAAGTTCTAGCCATAACGACAAGAACGAAGAAAAAAATAAATGTGATGAAAAACATAAGATCATGGTGCAAATTAATAATTCCTTCCATAACAGGCGTAGCAGCGTCTTGAAAATACAACTGCCAAGACGTCGATGAATCTAAAAGAAAAGCGCAAAGCATCAAACAGGATCTTTTCGAAGATAGGATTTGAACCTATAACTTTTTGATTTTCAACCAAATGCTCTAACCAATTGAGCTACTTCAAAACTTTTCAGCAAGGATTTGAACCTTGAATCTCTCGATTAACAGTCGAACGCTTTAAACCAATTAAGCTATTGAAATTATTTATCAGCAACTTCTTCGAATACCACAAATAAGACCTAAATTAGCAAAATTTCGGAAGCTTATTCTTGACAACCTATAATTTTTAAAAACCGAATATCTTTTTTTTGTTAAGTAGCAAATATTTTGGTTAATATTCAAACTTTTAAAGTTTTTTACTATAACCTTTTCTTTTATAATCTTTTTCGAAAATCCTGCGTCAATTAAAAAACAAAATGATATTTTCAAGATTTCATTTTTTAGATGCAAAGTTCGCTCTTTAAAATATATTTTATTCATCTTTATAAAATTCCATTAAAACACCATAAAAGACTAAACGTAATCAAAACAAAAGACAACGAAATTGGTAAAAAAACTTTTCAACACAAACGCATTAATTGATCAATTCTGTATCTTGGAAATGAAGCACGAACCCAAATGAAGAAAAATAATATAATAGAAATCTTAAAAGATAGGACAAAAGAATCTAAAATAAAAGGCTTTGGAAATACAGAAATTCAACCACCAATGAATATTATTGTTGTCAAAGCGCTCATGAGTATCATTGAACTATATTCAGCTAAAAAAAAAAGAGCAAATCCCATACTCGCATATTCGACGTTATATCCACTGACAAGCTCACTTTCAGCCTCAGGCAAATCGAAAGGAGCCCTATTAGTTTCAGCTAAAATACTGACTAGAAACATGAAAAAAATAGGAAATAGAGGAGCAAGAAAAAACAGAAATTCCTGAAATAAAACTATACTAAAGAAATTTAAAGAGCCGACGCAGACTAAAACAATTATCAAAATTAAGCCTATTGATACCTCATAACTTACCATTTGTGATGCACTTCTCAGAGATCCGAAAAACGCATAACGTGAATTACTCGATCAGCCAGAAAGTATAATCCCATAAACACCTAAAGAAGATACAGCAAAAATGAAGAGCAAACTTATATCAACATCAACGTAAAAGCTATTAGAGGAAAAAGGTATTATGGATCAACCAAATAAGCTTAAAAATAAAGTTAAAACAGGAGCAAAAATAAAACTAAAAGTACTTGCGTTTGTCGGAATAACGGTCTCTTTGATTAAAAGTTTTAAACCATCAGCTAGAGGCTGCAAGAGACCCAAAAAACCGATTACATTTGGACCTTTACGTTGTTGCATTGACCCCATAATCTTTCTTTCGGCGAGTGTAAGATAAGCAACAGAAATTAAAATAGGAATTACAAGAATTAAAAAACACAATAATTTTTCTAACAAAAACATCATAAATAAAGAATTGCAAAAGTTAAAGGAATCGAACCTTTAATCTTTGAATTTGAAATTCAATGTTTTAAACCATTAAACTAAACTTTCAAATTTTATATCTAACTAATCAAAATTTATGATAGTGTGAGATTTGAACTCACGACGCTTTTGCGTTTGAATTTTCAAAATTCACGTCTTAAACCACTCAACCAACTATCTTTATTTTAAAATCAAAAAAGTTTCACCAAAATTTTTGGTAATAAAACTCTGATTAGAATTACAGTTAAAATTCAAACCTAAGTTTTCCTTAAAGTTTTCTTTTTTCTTTAAAGTTGGCCGAAACTTAGAAGAAAAAAGCTTTAAATCATTCAGAGGCTTTAAGATATGAATTTCTATGAAAACGTTGCTGCTTTTCTTTATAAAGTTAGAAGGAGATTGTCTTATAATACAAAAACGTATAAATCCTTCTTTTTGTAACTTTTTAAGCAATAACCAAGAAAAAAACGAGTATTTTAAAAGGATTTTTTTATTTATGTTTTTTTTATGAGAAATTTTTGAAATAAATTTTTGAAAGTATTGAATCGTTATTTTATATTATATTGTTTTATACACAAAAAATAAAACGCTTATTGGGATTTGAACCCAAATCAATAATTTCGTAGATTATCATTTTATCCGTTAAACTATAAGCAAGAGTTTTTAACCTACAATTAATGAAATAAACAAGCTTCTAAAAAAATAAAAGACTTGAAATCTTTTAAACAATTAGAAAATTTAAAACGTCTAAGGGAAGCTCCTAAAGTATTACCTAAAGCTAAAGAATCCATAAATAGCCCGTGATCGCTAACAGTATAAAGAAGAGCCTCCGGATCTAATTTAGTACTTACATATAGATCTAATGGAACGTTTTCGGAAACTGAAACAGATGAAAAAGTTTGAGCCGCGCTTTGAAGCTTTAGCTTACGACTTCTTACTTTTAAACTTGCAGAAATGGATGGAATCAAATAATAGATGAAGCTTAAATATAAAATAATAAAAAAAAATAAAGCCCAAAAAATTTGAGCCGAAAAAGTAAATAAATCGAATTGAGGCATCGTAAAAATGTTAATAAGTTTGAAAGGGATTGAACCTTTAATTTTAAAGTTATGAGCTTCATGTTTTAACCAATTAAACTACAAACTTATCAATCAAGCGCACCTTTTTGTCACTCGTAAACAAAACCAATTGTTAAAATAAATAGAAAAAAAAACATAGAGTAAAGACCAATAAAATTTATACAATGAAAAGAAGCGATAAAAGGAAATAGAAAACTAATCTCTAAATCAAAAATAAGAAATAATATAGCGACGAGATAAAACCTTACATCGAACTCATTTCTTGAATCTTCGAAAGGGTTAAAACCGCATTCATAAGCAGTTAATTTTTCACGGTCATCAGCTTTTTGAGAAATTAAAAAAGAAAGAACAAAAATAATCAAAGATAAAATAACGCTTGCACTTAAAAAAATTAAAATAGAGGAATAATTTTTCAAAAACATCTTAGATAAAAATAGCAGCTAAATAATGGAATTGAACCATTAACTTTAGATTACAAAACTAATACTTTACCTTTAAGCTAATTTAGCTCAAAAAAGTATTACTTTATAAGAAACAAAGTTTTTGCAAGCTTTTAAGCTAGGATTGTAACTAAATCGGCTTAAAATTGTAAAGAAAGGATTCGAACCTTTATGAGTTAACTGATGAGATTAAAAAGCAACCAAATGCTAAACTTTACCTAATTTAAGGTTTAAATAGATGAAACTAAGTTCTTTTCTAATCTTCCTAAAATTGGAACCAATACTATAAAAAAACCAAAATAATAAATGGTAGCAACTTGACCAACTTCAATATACGGTGATTCAGCTGGAGCTTGACCTAGATAACTCAAGAGAAAGAAATCCGCTACCAAAAACCAGAAGAATCTCTGGAAAAGAGGTCTATAAAGAGAAGATCTTACAACCGAAGTATTAATTAAAGGCAATATAAGTAAAACAAGAAGAGACGCAAATAAAGCCAAAACACCCATTAATTTGTTAGGGATTGATCGAAGAATCGCGTAAGCGAAAAGAAAGTATCATTCCGGAACTATGTGCTCTGGCGTTGACATCGGATTCGCTGGTATGTAATTATCGCTATGACCCAAACTGTTTGGTGAATAATAAACAAAGAACGAAAAAAAAATTAAACCACCAACCAAACCCAGAGTATCTTTGATAAAGAAATAAGGAAAAAACGATATCTTATCTGCGTGAGAAGAAATTCCTAACGGATTATTTGAACCGTCATTATGAACAGCAGCCATATGAACAACTACTACCCCAGCAATTAAAAACGGAAGTAAATAATGAAGGCTGAAAAATCTGTTCAAAGTAGCATTATCCACAGAAAATCCGCCTCAGAGTAAAGTAACGATCTTATCGCCAACAATTGGAAAAGCTGTGAAAAAATTTGTTATCACAGTTGCAGCCCAAAAACTCATTTGACCCCAAACGAGCACATAACCCATAAAAGCTGTAGCCATCATTAGTATCAAAATTATAACCCCTAAAGTTCAAACTAAACCTCTTGGTTGCATATAAGAACCGTAATATAAACCTCGAGCTATATGGATATAAACAGTAATAAAAAACATTGATGCTCCATTTGCGTGAATATACCTTATAAGCCATCCTCCATTAACATCTCTCATTATATGCTCAACACTCAAAAAAGCCAAGTCAACATGAGGCGTGAAATGCATAGCCAAAGCTATTCCAGATAAAAGTTGAGTGACTAAACACATAGCTGCTAAAAAGCCGTAATTTCAAAAAAGCGTAAGGTTTGACGGCGTCGGATACTCAATTAAATGAGCATTTATAAGCTGAAATAAAGAATGTTGTTTTATTGATAGAACCATCTCGCGTTAAAATTAAAAGATAAAAAACAAAGTAACATAAGAAAATAGATTATTTAAGCTTTCTGGTTTTATCAAGAAAAAAATAGTGAAAAATGAACATATAACTAGAGGCAACTCGAAGCCGTTTGAGAAAATTCTATTAAAAAAAATATTATTAGAAAAAAGATTAAAAAATAATACTTTGATTAAACGAATATAAAAGAAGCAAGAAACACAACTCAAGATTACAAGCAACAAAGCTAAAACTATACGCTCTTCCGAGACCAGCAGCACTAAAACATTGAATTTGCTATAAAATCCAGCTAAAGGAGGTATACCAGCAGCCGAAAATAGAAGAATGGCTAAAAATAAAGAAATTATAATATTTCATTTTTTAATAAAAGATCAAGTAACTAAATACTTGAATAAAAACCCATAAGAACTAAAACCAATAAGTAGCGAAAATATACCTAAACTCGTTATCATATAAATAACGATATAAATAAGCGCAGACTTAACAGAATCAAAATTACCGTAACTAAAAGCTAATAAAATAAAACCAACATGACCTATAGCCGAATAAGCTAGAAGCCTTTTAGTTTTCTTTTGATATAAAGCAGCAACGGAGGAAATAAAAACTGAAAGCATTCCGGAGAACGTCATTAAAATAGAAGAGATTGGGCTATGATTTAAAAAAGCTAATGAAAGGAACTTAAAAAGTAAACAAAAAATTACTGCTTTGGGAATAATAGAAAAAAACGCGGTAATATTTATTAGAGCTCCTTCATAAACATCACAAACTCAAAAATGTGAAGGGGCAGCCCCAAGTTTAAAAAACAAAGCAATTAGAAATAAACTAATACCAAAAAACGACAAATGAAGTCTAATAAAACCCTCGGAGTTTATTGTGGATATAATATCAAACGAAGTAGACCCTAACGAAAGATACAAAAACGAGAAGGAAAGTATCAACAAACAAGACGAAAAAGCGCCAATAACAAAATACCTTAAACCAGATTCGTTACTATATTCCGAACTCTTTCAAAAACCAGCTAATATATAGAAAGCTAAACTTTGAAGCTCTAATATGACATAAACGGAAAGAAAATCATTTGAAAAACACAAAGCAGAAAGCGCTAAAAATGAAAATATTACTATAAGATCAAACTCATACTGAAATAATAAACGAGTGGAATAATAGCTTCGATTTAAAAAAAGAATAAAACAACCAAATATAAGGATTAAAGCCTGGAAAAAAATATTAAAGGTAGAATATAAAGATAACCCATTTAACAGCACGAAACTACTATCTGAAATTTCTACAAGTTGAAAAATCAACAAAAGAAACACAAAAATTGAGGATGAGGTAATTATAGAAAGTAGAGAGGGAAAAGAATAAGACTTAAAACTAGCAAAAATAACGGAAAAAATTACTGCCAATGAAATATAAATTGCCAGAGAAAATTCAACAAAACATAAAAACAAACAATTCATCTATTCTGATAAAGTTCTTTTTTAGGGATTCGAACCCTAAACTCTAAAGAGATGAGTTTTTAAAACTCAAGCGTTTACCTATTCCGCCAAAAAAGAGCTATAATACTATTATCGACGATCTTAAAAAATTCACGAGTATATCTGGATATAACCCAAATAAGAAAGTTAATAAAAGAAAAGGAAACAAAGTATAAAACTCACGTCTATTCAAATCCCTAAACTCTAAAATAGAAAACTGTTTACTATTACCAAAAGCTATACGATTACATAACCATAAGCTGTAACCAATACCTAAAACCATACCCGAACCAGCAAACAAAGTAGCTCAACTGTTAGCTTCAAAACAACCGACAAGAATTAAAATTTCACCAACAAAACTGCTTGTTGCAGGTAACCCAATGTTACCTAACGTAAAAATAACGAAACAAGCCGTAAATAGAGGCATCGAATGAATAAGGCCGCTGTAATATTTAACAATCCTAGTTTGGTGCCTTTCGTATAAAACACCAATACAAAGAAATAAAGCACCAGAAACAATTCCATGACTTATCATCAAAAGGATACCTCCAAGGATTCCCTGAAAGTTATTTGAAAATATACCTATTGTAACCAAACCCATATGAGCCACTGAAGAATAAGCTATAATTTTTTTTAAATCTATCTGCTGAATTGTAGTTAATGAGGCATAAACAACTCCAAAAATACTAATAGAAAAAATCAAGGGAGCAAAAAATGCTGAAGCCTCAGGAAATAAGCCAATAGAATATCGAATAAAGCCAAAACCGCCTAATTTCAGAAGAATTCCTGCTAAAATTACAGACCCAGAAGTCGGAGCTTCACTATGGGCTTCAGGCAGCCAAACATGAAAAGGAATTAAAGGCATCTTAACGGCAAAAGATAGAAAAAAGGCAATTCAAACAAATTTAACCATTAAATAGTCAAATTGTATAGTTTGAAGTTTTTGGTAGTCAGTCGTCCCACATCAGAAATATAAGGCTAAAATTGCAACAAGCATAAAAACAGAACTAATAAGAGTGTACAAAAAAAGCAAATAGGAAGCCCTAATTTTTCGATCCCTCGAACCATAAACACCAACAATAAAAAACATTGGAATTAGAACAGCCTCGAATAGCAAATAAAATAATAAAAGATCTAAGCTGCAAAAAACACCAAATAAAATTGACTCCAATACAAAGAATGCTATATTATACTCTTTAACGCTAGTTTTTACGGTAGAACTTCACGAAAGTAAAATACATACAGGAACTAAAAAAGACGTTAAAATAACCATAAACAAAGCAACACCATCAATACCTAAAACAATACTCGAATTAGCTAAAACAAGTCAACCAACACTGCAAAAAAGTTGAAAACCAGAAAAGCTAGGATCAAAAACAAATAATAATAGAATGGAAAAGTTGAAAACTAGTAGAGATCAAAACAACGCAAAATTACGATGAAATCAAAGATTTGTTTTTTCAACGAATAAAAGAACTAAAACTGCAAAGAGAGGAGATAAAATAAGAAGCAATAACATCAAAAGAATTTTCTGAATAAATGAGATTTGAACTCATACTTCAAGCTCGACAAGCTAACGTTCTAACCAATTAAACTATAATTCGATTTCTTTAATCGGGATTGAACCGATACTATCAAAATATGAGTTTGATACACTAACCATTATGCTATAAAGAAAAAACTTAGTGTAAACTAATGGCGTCATTCAAATAAATGCAAAGAAGAACCGAAAAAACGTAAGCCTGAAGAAAAGCTATACTTAACTCAAGACCAACGATAGCAAAGATTACAACTAGAGGAAGAAGATGAACAACAGATAAAAAACCTCCAGCAGAAAGCATAGTTCAAGCAAAACCAGCAAGAATTTTAAGCAAACAGTGACCACTCATCATATTAGCAAACAGACGCAATGCTAAACTAACAACCCTAAAGCTATAACTTACAAGCTCAATTGGAATTAAAAGAGGCGCTAAAGCTAAAGGAGCGCCACCAGGAAGAAATAAACTAAAAAAATGAAAACCATGAATACTCAAACCGATAATATTGATACCAGTAAAAGCAACAATCGCTAAACCTAGTGTTATAACTATATGACTTGTGACTGTAAAACTATAAGGAATCATACCAATAAGATTACAAGAAAGAATGTATACAAAAATCGTTAAAATTATAGGAAAATAAGCGCTACCACCTTTTTTTATATTCTCAGATAAAACATTATAAAATACAAACTCAAAAAGTGTTTCTGCTATACTTTGCCATAAACTTGGAACTAACTTAGCATTAGAACAGATAAAATTAAAAAAAATGAAAGATATAAAGCAAGAAATACCAGCAAATAAAGTTGAATTTGTTACAGAAAGATCTAAACCAAAAAATGAGATTGGAATTAATTTGAATATTGAAAATTGTTCAAGCGGAGAAAAAAGCATCAAAAGTTTTTCGTAAAGTTTTAATGAGAATCGAACTCATATATTTCAAATTTGCAATTTGATGCATTAGCATTATGCTATAAAACCAAAGATATAAAATTTAAAACGTAAATAAAATAAGGAACGCCATCATTAGAGCAAATAAAGCAATAGCTTCTGTTAAAGCAAAACCAAGAATAGCGTAACCAAATAGTTGCTTCATTAAATGAGGGTTTCTCGCCACACTCGTGATTAAAGCAGCAAAAACAGTACCAATACCAGCACCAACTCCAGCAAGAGCAATTGTAGATAAACCAGCACCTATAAGCTTAGCAGCCATTAAAACCATCAATATTAAGAATTAAAAAAACCAAAGGAAAAAAACTGTTAAGCCAAAAAAGAATCGAACTCTTATTTCTAGCTTATCAAGCTAACACTTTAACCTTTAAGTTATTGGCTTTGAGATACGGAAATATTAAAGATGAAGTAAAAGAAACGATTCTATCGTTTTAAAGGATTCGAACCTTTATAAATGACATAGAAAATCAAAGCTTTATCCCTTAAGCTAAAAACGATTATCAACAATATTGTACGAAATCGAGACTTTAACACTACAAACACCAAATTTTGTGTTGATTATTGAGATATGAGAATCAACAAAATAGCTAAACGATTGAGTGTTCAATCGACCTAGATCTAATAAAATTTTTTGGCTTCTTCCCGAACTTGTCTTAGATCATTTTCCACGACAGACAACTTTAATACCAGAAACGAAATTTTTTGTCCTATTATTATAATAATATGAAAGCGTTGATTTAATACCATAAAGAATACCATACTTAAAGACCTTACTTCGCCTTTTAGGTGAAAGCTTTATTTGTAAAGAAATAAATTCAGAAAAAAATCTAGCGGGAACATTGGAAAATAAAATTTTACTTTTTCAAAAGTTAAAGTTAAGACCTAATTTCAAACCTAAAAAAGCCCGAGCATTTAAAATAAAAGATTCCAAAAAACTTAACGATCGAGGAAGTTTATCGAAAACGTCGCCCGAAACGTTTTTTATCTCTATATTTAAAGCCCCATTTTGAGGTTTTACTAAAGATTGATAAAATTTGATAGATAACCGATCCGATATTATTTTTATAAATTTTTTTATTTCTAAATCTTTAAATAGGAAAATAGAATGTGTTTTATTATCCTCACTCCACACGGAATTTCAAGCTGTTTTGTTTGAAACTCTTAAAGAATTTGAAAATAATTTTTGCCCCATCTTTAATTAATCATAATATTGGGTAACGAGATTCGAACTCGTAACTGTCAGCTTGGAAGGCTGAAAATCTACCAATTGATATACACCCAAATATTAGACAAATTTACAGTCTTTAATTCAAGGATTATAAGAAACTCTCTGGTTAGCTGTTAGCGTATTATAAACTACGTAAACGAAAAAAGCGCTGGAAACCATAGTTATACAACTTCCTAAACTAGCAATATTATTTCAGGCATTAAAACTATCGGGAAAATCCGGAACTCTTCGAGGCATACCAGCTAAACCTAAAAAATGCATAGGAAAAAAACATAAATTCACCCCTATAAAAGTTGTTCAAAAATGAACTTTACCGAAAATTTCGTTGTAATTAAGCCCTCATATTTTACTAATCCAATAATACCAACCGGCAAAAATAGCAAAAACAGCCCCCATACTTAACACATAATGAAAGTGAGCTACGACGTAATAAGTATCATGCAATGCTATATCTATACCAGAATTAGATAAAACTATTCCAGTAAGTCCGCCAAAAGTAAACAAAAAAATAAAACCATTAGCGAATAACATAGGAGTATTTAATACAATACTTCCGCCGAACATAGTAGCAATCCAACTAAAAATTTTGATTCCTGTAGGAACAGCTATTATCATGGTAGCGCTGGTAAAATAAGCTCTTGTATCGACGTCTAAACCGACGGTATACATGTGATGAGCCCAAACAATGAAACCTAAAAAACCAATAGAAAGCATAGCGTAAATCATACCCAAATTACCGAAAACAGCCTTTGAGCTAAAATTTGATACTATATGAGAAACAATACCAAAAGCTGGTAAAATTAGTATATAAACTTCCGGATGCCCAAAAAATCAAAATAAGTGTTGGTACAAAACCGGATCACCACCACCGCTGGGATCAAAAAAGGAAGTATTAAAATTTCTATCGGTTAACAACATAGTAATAGCACCAGCTAAAACAGGAAGAGAGAGCAAAAGAAGAAAGGCTGTGATAAAAACAGCCCAAACAAATAAGGGTGTTCTATGAGCAGCCATTCCTGGGCAACGCATATTTAAAATCGTTACAATAAAATTTATAGCGCCCAAAATGGAAGAAATACCAGCTAAATGTAAGCTAAAAATAGCTAAATCAACAGCACCGCCGGAATGAGCTAAAATTCCAGATAACGGCGGATAAACAGTCCAACCTGTACCGACACCAGCCTCAACGAGGGAGGAAGTAAGAAGTAAAATTAAAGCGGGCGGAAGCAGCCAAAAACTAATATTATTTAAACGAGGAAAAGCCATATCACAAGCGCCGATCATAATTGGAACAAACCAATTACCAAAACCACCAATAGCGGTCGGCATGACAAAAAAGAAAATCATTAAAAACGCGTGGGCCGTAACGAGAACATTGTAAAGTTGATAATTACCTGCCAAATAAGCATCACCGGATTGAGACAATTCAAAACGCATAACCATTGAAACAACAAACCCAAGAATCCCAGAAATAGCACCAAAAACAAAATATAAAGATCCAATATTTTTATGGTTCGTCGAAAAAAGTCATCTGTTAACCCACAAATTAAGAAAGAAAGGCATCAAAGAATAAGTTAAAAAGAAAAGTTAAAAGGATTTAAGTGATAGGATTCGAACCTACGAAATCTCTGGATTTAATAGATTAGCAATCTAACGCTATAAACCGCTCAGCCACACAAAATAAATATATAAGGAATCGAACCTTAATTAATCGATTAAAAGTCGAATGCTTTAACCATTAAGCTATATATTTGGAGATGATTGGATTCGAACCAATAACCTTTTACTTGCAAAGCAAATACTCAACCTTTGAGAAACACCCCAAAAAAAACAGCTTGTATTTATTAGCGTACCAAGAAATTTCCAGTCTTTCACCGTCTATATTATTAACTTTTTAGTTGTTTAATAATTAACTCAATAATTGGTAAATAACTAAAAAGTTAATAATATGTTATTTATTAGCGTACCAAGAAATTCCCAGTCTTTCGCCGCGTCGCCTCTATATTTTTTAGTTTATTAGTTAACTTATTGGTTTTATTAACTAATTTAGCCTATTAAACCTCCTTTGTTATTTATTATTATTTATTAGCGTACCAAGAAATTCCCAGTCTTTCACCGTCTACATTATTAAC
>Ga0206131_10002122_pt1 | contig 24441 bp, 24 predicted proteins | sample Helgoland_Spring_FD_148636 | JGI IMG/M metagenome (GOLD analysis project Ga0206131, IMG submission 148636) | Pelagic subsurface seawater microbial communities from Kabeltonne, Helgoland, North Sea - Helgoland_Spring_Bloom_20160517_1 | ecosystem: Environmental > Aquatic > Marine > Epipelagic ...
CGATACTGATACCTGCCGGCTCCCAGTTGGTTGGGGCCCTTACCGTCGCCAATTGCACCCCCTTGAAATCACCGCTCACGGCAAAACCCTCCACTGTTCATGTGACCGTTACATGTGATTGTCTGCACTAACACCCGGCAGAAGCTTTGAGTTGCCAATAGAATTACAGACCAGATCACAGGACAAGGTCATAACGCTGAAGGCCACCATGAACGAAGTCGATAGCGACGCAGGCAAAACTCTAACCAGATAACCACAAGCTTTGATGCTGGCGGTGATATACAAGTCACGGGTCCCGGTTCGATGAAAGGTCCCTCAGGCGGGATCGCAGCGTTCGATTTCAAATTGGAAAAATTGGGACCATTTGCTGCAGGATCAACAAAATTCACCCTTTCGTGCCCCCGGGCCTGTCGATAACCAGCCTTCCTGCAGGCTTCAAGTTAACGAAGAAAACCAAGAAATTGTCTGTTCGATCGAGGGCCTTTCTATCGGCGATGAGATACCACTTACTTTTGCAGGCCAAGTACCCACGGCCGGCATCTCGACGCTCTGTGGGACAGGGGCCGTCATAAGTCAATGCCGTGATTCTGATGCTGGGAACAACGGTAGTGCCTTGGAGCTTAAGGTCACCTCCGGCACCGGTATGAAACTCGGCAAAACCCGTGTACTAGAGCGTCTCTTGGTGATCGACGACACAGCCACGTTCACGCTGAGCCCGACGTATTCAGGCTCTGACCCCGAAAAAAATGACCATTACCGATACTTTTCCGACCAATTATATAGATATTATGTCAGGTGACACCAACGGTTGGGCCTGCACTATCACCCACCAAACTCTGACTCGCACAAAAAAACTGCCCCCCGCAGGGGCTGATGGCGACAAAACCTCTGCCGGCGACAACACTTCTGTCGGTGATATCGCATACACAGCAACAGTATCTAGCATTGGGAACCACGCCCCCAATCAAGCTGAAATAGTAAACACCAACGATCCGACAGACCAGAACGGCTCAAATAATACTGCAAATGATGGTGGCGCTGATTTGCAAATGCCAAGGATTGATTTTAAGGCTGCGAAACTTGGCCCTAATCCCAATCTGGGTGGTGGTGGGAAATCAATAGGGATTTCCGTCAAGCGCACAAAATAATGACGCCACAGAGTATATCAGCAAAATAAAAATCGTCGATAACTTACCGCGGGTATAAAATATCTTGGTGTGGAAAGCGCGGGTTAGACCTGCACGCCTGACCCGTCAGACCAGACTGTCAGGCCTGTCGCGATCGCGTGCATCAGCGATGAGGTGATCACACTGAAAATCGCTGATAGGACCCCGCTGCTGACCCTGTTAGCAACCGCCACCAAAACCAATACGGCCGCTTTTCAAACAAGATGACAGTGGCAGATACGGACGGGGCAAACCATCGTAAACTGGATGATTTAAAGGGCAATAATACGGTCTGTTATCGGATAGGGGCCTCAACCACAGCTGCAAAAAGCGCAGACATTCAAATTGAAAAATCTGTTGGACAAACAGAAGTAAACGCAGGCGAGCCGCAAGTTTTCACCTTGGCAGTTACCAACAACGGGCCCCGGCCTGCGACAAGCATACGGCTTAAGGACCGGCTGACCTGGATCAATGTCGTCTCAGACGTGCGCGAAAACATGGTCTTGCCTGCGGGCTGCGCTGCAAAGATTGCAAACAGCGTTTCGACGGCTCTTGACGTGACCTGTACTATATCCATTTTGACCAAAGACACGTCACAGGACATTGTACTGAATATAAAAAATGTTGGTGGAGACAACCTCAAGGCCAATGACAATGTCGACGCCCGAACCAATTCAGCCACAGCTTATTCTCTGGATGTTCCCCATAAAAGCCATGAAGCTGTGGGCGCCACATGTATTGCGCCCAGTTCAACAACAACCCCAACCCTAATACGCACATACGCTTAAACTGATGCAAACACCAAAAACGCCATTACCCTTAAGGTGACACCGAAAACTGCAGGTGCTGTCACAAATACCGCGTCAGTCAGGTCAGACGAAACCAAAACAGACCAGAAATGGGAAAGTCCGTCCGAAAACAACGACGACGCTCATACAGTCACCGTGTTAACCTTGGTCGATCTTGCCGTGACGAAAAAGGCATTTTTCACCACGCAATCAACCGCCACCCAATCGACCGCCAATAAAATCAGCACCGTCAATCTGAGCGACGGTTTTTTCTATAAAATCAACGTTGAAAACACAACCGCCACTCAGGGTGTGGTCAATTTCAGAGAGGCCAGTTCGGTCTGCATAATCGATACATGGCCAGTTGGCATGGCTTTTACAGCTGACTCAACGTGCAAGGCCGACCAATTTGACCTTGGATCAGGCGACAAAAGGCGGCAGGACCGAAGTGTCCGTCACCAAAGAGCTGCGGATCGGGATCAGCGGCCATTCTCAGCGCACCAAAGACGGGCCTCAAAACAACCGCGGGTTAGATCTGCATTATGACTTGGGAAACAACGGCGCGCTGGTTGTCAGACACGCGCGGTCTCGCGGGCACAGGTTTGCGTTCAACACTGCGCTTATTGGAGGTCTGGATATCGCGGTGAATTCGGCCACTCAGAATAGCACTGCAGCAGCAACCAGAGCCAGAATAACGCTTGATCTTGCGGGTTTTGGGGTGCGCAAATCCAGGGGTGTAGATTTGCCCTATACCAAGACAGGCGCAAGATCTGCCGCGCCAACACAAAAATTTGACACGAGCCAGACAACAACAGAACTGAATTTGGAAATTTAAATATCCAACAGTCACAGTCTAGGAGCCACTTATGAGACTTTAGAAAAAACCGGATGCGTCAATCGAACGTCTTGAGCATAGATCAACCTATAAAATTACGCCTAGATGGTCAGTGAAGTGCGGGCTCTCCACCAAACATAAAACATCGAATAATCAGACAGCCAAAACCCGTCTCAGCAATCTGGGTTTCAGGATTAATTGGGATTACAGCGACCGCCTTTCAGAATATTTCTTTGGTCAAACGCACTTCAACGCCGCAGCAATATAGCCCGCGATAATCGCCTGGGGATCGGGTTTTCAGCAAAAGTTGCACAGCGGCTGACTCTGGATGCAAAAGCCTCAGACGGTGATGACGGGATCAATGCAAGCGCACGCCTCAGCTATGTGAGCAAACGCAACAATGAAATCCATATCGGCTATGCATTGGGATCGCTCGGATTGTCTGGAACCTCGGGTATCCACAATAGAGAACGCAAAATCACTGCTGGGACCAAATTTAAAGCCACCGACACTGGTTCGGGATTTATTGAAAACAGCCGGGGTCAACATGCCAATAGAACCACGATCGCCAAAACCTATTGCATATCCTACGAACGCACGCGTTATCTCAAATATACTGCGACCCTTGAAAGCGGGCATGTCTCAGAGACTGGGCATGCAAGCCCAAGGCGCAATACAATCTCGTTTGGCGCGGCTGACAACAATCAAAACACCCAAACGGGCCGCCTGCGGTCAGAGTACAGTACCGAAACCGAAAAAACCAAGCACCAGAAGCCAAAAACATGGGGGCTCAGCGCACACCACCAGACCCGCCTCAATACCACCTGGCAGTTTCTCACAGGCGTTGATGCCTTGGTTTCAAAACAATCAGGCGGCAATTTTCGCGATGGTGAATATTCTGAGGGCACGCTGGGTTAGGCGCGGCGTCCCGTTTCCAACGATTGCCTGAACCTCTTATTGCAGAACACGTATCTGCGCGATCTGCCAGCAGCGGATCAGATTGCGATCGACGGCACGCAAGTCGGGTCAGTTCAAAAAAGCCATGTGTTTTCGATTGAGACGCTTTACGATCTGGTTCCTAAATTATCACACGGCGCAAAGTATGCCTTTCGAAAATCGCAGGTCGCCGCAAGATCACAGCCCCAAAAATTTACCCCATCAAGCGCCCATCTGGCAATTATCCGTGCCGATTGGCACGTGATCCAAGCTGGGGATATCACCGCAGAGTGCCGCAAATTCCGCGGCGTGAATGCCAAGACCACCGAGATCGACAGTCTCATGGCAGTCTATCGGTATCTGGGCAACACTCTTAAACTCGGCGTTGGATTTCAAAATGGTAATGTGTCGGACGATATCACTGACATCACCCATGTTAGACAGGGAGTTTTCCGCAATCTAGTGGCAAGATTCTGACCTTGGGTCCGAAAAAAGCGCACTGACTTACGTCAGCGGAAAATACTGGCAGTCATCAGCAAACGGCGCGCCATTAGAGAGCCCTGCGCCTATAGACTTGAACAGAGAGGTGTTCATCGTCATAGTTGGCCAACGCGTCGTGGTGCACCGCTGAACCCAAACCGGCAAGGCCCATAGACGTCACTTTCGCCAAGCGCCCTGCCCCATACGCAGGACTGCAGCTATCACATTTATGGACCAAAAGACATGGTAGAGTGGATCATCTCAGACGGGCTGACCGACTATCCTCAAGCAGTAGCCTGGATGGAAGCGCGCGCCACAGCGATCGCCCAAGGCCGCGCTGATGAGGCAGTCTGGCTGGTCGAACATCCGCCAATTTACACCGCAGGCACTAGCGCCAAACCCGCTGATTTGACCGACCCCAACCGTTTTCCTGTCTTTGCCACTAGACGCGGCGGTCAGTATACCTATCACGGTCCGGGTCAGAGGGTCGCCTATGTGTTGCTTGATGTCGGAGCGCGGGGCCGCGACGTGCGGAAATTTGTTCAGCAACTTGAGGCCTGGGTGATTGCCACGCTGGAGGAATTCAACATCAAAGGGGAAATCCGTGAAGGCCGTGTCGGCGTTTGGGTGGCGCGCGATGACAAGCCCAGAACCGTGATAGGACAACTGCAAGATGACAAAATCGCGGCAATTGGCATCCGACTGCGCAAGTGGATCAGCTTTCATGGAATTTCGATTAATCTTGACCCGGACCTACGACATTTTGACGGCATTATACCCTGTGGTATAACCGACCACGGCGTAACAAGTTTGGTCGATCTTGGCCTTCCAGTGACGATGAATGATCTTGATCTCGCCTTGCGACGTCGATTTGAAACGGTTTTTTCAGCGTCGATCAACTCGTAACCAAGAAACTGTCCAAGTATTAGCCATCGCATAACCAACATTTTACAATTCTGAAAAGGATCCAGACATGAAACACCTGTTATCGACCAGCCTTATCCTGACGTTCATCGGCTTGGCTGCTTTTGCCGCCGACCCCGTAAGCCTTGGTGATAAAACCTTCAAAAAATGCACCGCATGCCATGCGATTATCGACGGCAACGGTGAAGTTTTGCGCAAGGGCGGTAAAGCCGGCCCCAATCTCTACGGGGTTATTGGACGCACGGCAGGAAGTGCCGAATTTCGTTACAGCAAGGCCTTGAAAGCGGCGGGTGCTACCGGCTTGGTCTGGGACGAAATTGAACTTGCCGCTTTTATTCTGAACCCCTCCGCTTATCTGAAAGAAACCTTAGAGGACAAAAAAGCACGTAGTAAGATGTCCTATAAGCTGAAAAAAGGGGGGGCTGATGTCGCAGCCTACTTAAAGTCTATGTCTGAATAGCCCGACTGTTCACCCCCGGCTGTCCCTCCAGTGCCAACTCTTGTGCGGATTCTCTTACACGTGCGGTTGTACCCGCTGTACACCCGCGTTAATTTATTCTGCCTGCGACAAAGACAGTTATTGCCGACAGGCCATAAGCGCACTAAAACCAACATCAAGGAAATTGCGGTACCAAAAAAACCGCGAGGAAACACTTAGAATCAGGAGGCAGACATGGCAGACGCAGCCATTCACGGCCACGAGCACGAAGATCAACGGGGGTTTTTCACCCGCTGGTTCATGTCCACCAATCACAAAGACATCGGCATCCTTTATTTGGTTGTGTCGGCTTTGGTCGGATTTATTGCGGTCGCATTTACCGTTTATATGCGCATGGAGCTTATGGACCCAGGCGTACAGTACATGTGCGAAGAAGGCGCGCGTTTCATCGCAAATGCCAACGCGGCTTGTACACCAAACGGCCATCTTTGGAATGTCTTGATTACCGGTCACGGCATCTTAATGATGTTCTTTGTGGTTATTCCTGCCCTGTTTGGCGGTTTTGGTAACTACTTCATGCCGCTGCAAATCGGTGCACCCGACATGGCATTCCCGCGGATGAACAATCTGTCGTTCTGGCTGTATGTTGCAGGTACAACGCTGGCTGTATGTTCGATCTTAGCCCCTGGCGGCAACGGACAGCTTGGCTCGGGCGTGGGCTGGGTTCTGTATCCGCCGCTGTCGGTGAACGAAGAAGGCATGTCGATGGATCTGGCGATTTTCGCGGTTCATTTGTCTGGTGCCAGCTCAATTCTTGGTGCGATCAATATGATCACCACCTTTCTGAACATGCGCACGCCAGGCATGACCCTGTTCAAAGTGCCGCTGTTCGCCTGGTCCATTTTCGTCACGGCTTGGTTGATTCTTTTGGCGCTGCCAGTTTTGGCGGGTGCGATCACGATGTTGTTGACCGACCGTAATTTCGGAACGACGTTCTTTGATCCTGCCGGCGGTGGTGACCCCATATTGTATCAGCATATTTTGTGGTTCTTTGGACACCCGGAGGTCTATATTATTATCCTGCCCGGCTTTGGATTAATCAGTCACGTTATCGCGACCTTTGCGCGCAAACCCGTGTTTGGCTATCTGCCAATGGTTTGGGCCCTGATCGCCATTGGTGGTTTGGGTTTCGTGGTTTGGGCGCACCATATGTACACAGTTGGAATGTCCCTGACCCAACAGTCGTACTTTATGCTGGCCACTATGGTCATCGCAGTGCCGACAGGCGTGAAAGTGTTCAGCTGGATTGCCACCATGTGGGGCGGCTCGATCGAGTTTAAAACCCCGATGCTTTGGGCCTTTGGATTTTTGTTCTTGTTTACTGTTGGTGGTGTCACTGGGATTGTTCTGGCACAGGCTGGTATCGACCGAGTTTATCATGACACCTACTATGTCGTGGCACATTTCCATTATGTGATGTCTCTGGGTGCCGTATTCACGATCTTCGCCGGGATCTATTATTACTTTGGCAAGATGACTGGTCGTGAGTACCCCGAATGGGCCGGTAAGTTGCATTTTTGGATGATGTTCATTGGTTCCAACATTACCTTTTTCCCACAGCACTTCTTGGGCCGTCAGGGTATGCCGCGCCGCTATATCGATTATCCAGAGGCTTTTGCCTATTGGAACCAAATATCGAGCTACGGTGCATTTTTATCCTTTGCCTCGTTCCTGCTGTTCTTTAGTGTGATCGCCTACTCGCTGTTGTATGGCAAAAAAATCACTGAAAACAACTATTGGAACGAATATGCCGACACGCTGGAGTGGACATTGTCGAGCCCTCCGCCTGAGCATACGTTTGAAATTCTTCCAAAGCAGGAAGAGTGGGACAAAGCCCCGGCGCATTAAAGTGGCGCAACCATAATCTGTCAAAAGGTCCCGTTTAAAATCGGGGCCTTTTTTTTGTAAAACTGTGTTAAAATATTTTACAAAGCCCCCCCGCGTACTAATTAAAAGTCTGTGCAAATTAGAGTTGAGTAATGCCGTATAAATGGTCACATACCAATGAAAATGACAGCCCAGCATGCTTGCAGCTATGGCCACATTCCTCGCTGCCAAGCGGAGGGTTTGTTGGCTTTATAGCGGTTACATTCGCGCTGATCCTGCTGCCACTGTTTCCGCTTCTTGGAACAGCCGTTCTCTGGGGGGTATTGCCGTTTCTTATGGTGACGGTCGCCGCAATTTGGCTGGCGCTTAAGCGTAGCTATCATGACCATAATATTTTAGAGACCCTTAGCCTTGAGGCCAACGACGTGCACTTGCGACGGCGCAATCCCAAAGGTGATCATCAGCAATGGGATTGTAATGTCTATTGGACAAAACTGTCAATTTACCCCAGCGGCGGTCCGGTTCCTAATTACCTGACCCTGACGGGCAATGGCCGAGAGGTCGAGATTGGCGCGTTTCTAAGCGAAGAGGAACGCCCGGTCCTTTACTCAGAGCTGTGCGATTTTCTTGCCCGAAATAACCAACCAGCAATCTGACGGATCATAGCCCTCACCTTGTCGGTTAGGGGTTTTGATGTTTCCGCGCCCGTGTCACGCACCTTGGCGCGGCTTGCGCGCTCTTGGCATTGGACGGCTGGGAATTTCTTTTAGTAAACCACCGACGCCCATACTTGCAATATCAGCAGATGTTACCGCAAGTCCGCACGCCAATCGTGACAGCACCCAATCAGCACCATTGAGCGCCAGCGACCGGGCACACCCTGGCAAACCAATCACCTCGGTGCCTTTTATCTGGCCGATAAACAAAAGATTTCCGGGATCAACCGGCATACCAAAACGGGTCACCTCGCCCCCCGCAGAGCGCAGCGCCTCAGGTGCGACATCCATCGCGTCAGATGTTGCAGATCCTGTCAGGATCAAAATCATTTCGGCGTCACAACCAGAAATAGCTTCAGCCAATGCGGAAATCCTATGCGGCACAATCATGGTCGAGTGCAGTGCCATTCCCAGCGCCTGTAACCGCGCCTCGATCGCATCTGCCCCCTTTGCCCCCGGCCCACCGGCTATATCGGTGATAATCAGCCCTGCATTCTTAAAGACCGGCACCGCCACTTCAATCGCGCCACGCCCTAAATCGCAGGCCCGATCAAGCGCCCCATCAGGCACCCCGTAAGAAATAATTTTGACGGTTGCGATCATGCCACCTGCGGTCAGCTGGGTATAATTCGGCACTGTGGCCAGCGTAATCATCGGATCCACCTGATTAAGCGCCAGCAACCGCCCCGTGTCAAAGCGTGCAACACAAGGGCCTTGGGCAAAGATATTCACTCTCCCCGTAAAAGGCGCGCTGAGACGGATACCAGCTGCCTCAGGGTCTGGTACCAACGCCATCGCCAAACGCTGTGCAGCCTCATCTTCGGCGCAATCTTGCGGCGCCAACCGCGCCACTGTCACTTCGCTGTGACCGTCCCGTGCGAGTGCTGCGACGTCCTGTGCTGTCAACACCAAACCCTTACGCAACCGTCGCCCTTCAAGACGCACAGAATGAGCCAGAATGGCCCCAATGGCATCCGCAACCGGAACAGCACCAAAGTTCATGCGCCCTGCCGCAATACACGGGTCATTTCTGCCATCACCGACACCGCAATTTCGGCGGGGCCAGCCGCACCAATATCCAGACCGATGGGCCCTTGAATCCGATCAATCTGCATCTTTGAAAACCCAGCGGCTTTGAGCCGTTCAACTCGGGATGAATGTGTGCGTTTTGACCCAAGCGCACCAATATAAAACACATCCGACGCCAGTGCATATGTCAGCGCCGGATCGTCCAATTTCGGGTCGTGGGTTAATAAAACCAGCGCTGTGCGCGGGTCCAACCCCAACGATTGCAGCGCCTCATCAGGCCAGTCTTTCAACATTGTCTCACCGGGAAACCGCGCCTCAGAGGCAAAGCTGTCACGGGGATCCACCAAGATTGGATCATATCCCGCAACGCGGGCTATCGGCACCAGAGCCTGTGCAATATGCACTGCACCAACAATTACCAACCGCAAGGGCGGATTGTGAACGGCGACAAAGGTTTGCAGGTCTTCGTCAAACCCAGAGCGGTCCATCCGAAACCGCACCTCATGCCCTTCGCTATCCAGCCGTCGCACCCCAGTCTCGATATTGACCACATAGGCCACGGCTTGGCGCGCCTGCCGCGCCGCAACCAAATCCGCGAGCAAGGCCTCAGACAAAACCGCCCCAACTGGTTCGAGTAATATTTTAATTGTCCCACCACAGGCCAACCCAACCGCAAAGGCATCACCATCACTTACACCATATTCCAAAATGCGGGGTTTTTGCATCTGCAGAGCCTCCAGTGCCTCGAGAACGACAGCACCCTCGACACATCCACCCGATACCGACCCCACCAAATCGCCCGCACGGTTGATGCCCAGCTGCGACCCTACCCGACGCGGCGCAGATCCCCATGTCTGGATCACGGTCGCCAGCACAGCTCCCTCGCCGGTACGATGCCACGCCAATGCTGTCTCAGGTATATTGTCGAACCTATCCACCCGTATCTCCCTTGCTATGCAGGCCATCTGTGCTCATATCGTAGTTCATCTTGCGCGATAAACCATCATTTAAAAAGCACCTGTTTCATTGCCCTGCCCTAAGAACACCTCACCAGAATTGCAAAGGCGCAAGCTAGGACACTCCTACGTCTATTAAAATGGTCACTCGGGAAACGGATTACTCGCAAAAACTCAGTAAACTATCAAAATGGTAGATTTAGAGTTTGCAGCGCTATGTTCGCTATACGCTTCAGGGCCGCACCCACTTTGTCGTTTTTTTTGATCAAGACCGCCGTACAATCGCCCGCTTTGGGCAGATACGCAAGCGTCTCGTATGGGGTTTTAAGCGGTGCGGTAAGCAGCGTGAAATTCACACCTTAAGTGCACATTACTTTAACCCCCACACCCATAGCAGATGCACATTGTTTCAGAGGCTTTTTCTAAAACAACCATAAATTCTTCAGAATCCACACCTTAAAGCCAATCAAGTTTATTTAAATCACCACTGGCTCCGGAAATACCATACTTGGCGTTACCGCCTCTATCGTTGGGCTCGGTCAGATGTAGGCAAATCTGCTGACCGGGATGATTGAGGCCCAGCATGCCAATCCGTTCTGCGCTCGATGCCTTGGTAAACGGTCAAATAACGTCTTCTGTAGTTTATGACAGCATGAATGGAGCAGAATTGAGACCATAGCTCGTTTGGCCCACACCCATATACTTATTGGTTTATTACGCTTACTTTGATGACCTATCCCATTAAAATTCAGCCGATTAAGTAAAGACAAAGGTCTAAATACTCCATTTTAGTAAGTAAGCCGCAAACTAGGGCCCTTATCACATAAAAACCACATTCAAAGCTGGACCGCTTTAACACGTTAAAACCGCTGGTCGGACTCGCAATGTTTGAAGCTTTTTCAATGCTGCGCAGGAAGCCTTTATCCCACCCGCTCGGCCATCATCGAAATCATTTCAAACATCACTGATGCTGCCACCATCGCAGTGATTTGATTGGGGCTGTCTTTGGTGGGCATCAAACACACGACGTCGCCACCAATAATATTCATACCTCGCACAGCATGTAGCAATTGCACAGCCTCATCGATTGAAAAGCCCCCAACACCCGGCTCGAGATTGGAAACGGCAGGCGCCACACTTGGGTCCAAACAATCGAGGTCAAAAGTGATATAAACCGGACGCCCTGCCAGTTTAATTTTAATCTGCTCGATCACCTCAAGCGCGCCGCGCTGGCGATATTCGGCCATGGTGACAATATTATAGCCATAGTCATAAGAGGGCTGCAGCCAATCTAACGTGCGCGGGTGGCCGCGCAGACCAATTTGCATCGAATGAGATGGATCAACCAGGCCCTGATCGACCAAATAAGCCCCCCAATGCGCCGCTGATTTTTCCGCCCCAAGAAAATGGTCCACAGTGGTGAAGACATCCGTATGCGCATCAAGATGCAAAAAACAAACTTTCTCTCCTTTGGCCAAATGTCCCTTGCCAAGCGCCTGCACAATCCCACCAGTGATCGAATGATCGCCACCGATCGAAACAGGTCGTACCCCCGCAGAGTCTATTTTCTTATAGTAATCGGTTATTTGCTGGATGCAGTGCTCATTGTTATTAGCCCGGGGGAACGCAACATCACCGGCATCTATGACCGTTGCCAGTTCCCAAGGATCTATTTGAAACCCAGAATGAGCCCGACGTTGCAAGGCTGAAACATTACGCACTGCCCGTGGCCCCAGATGCTGATCGCGTTCTGTTGTGCCGTTCCCACTTGAATGTGGCACCCCGACCAGAGCTATATCAGAACCAGCCAAATCCTGATGCGGACAGCGAAACAGCGTCGGAATGCCCCACCAATACAGGTTATTCATCATACTTTCATCATGTTGCTCTGCCATTTTAAACTCCAGTTTATTCTGCACTCACGCGTTGTGAAACTGTATATTGAACGATAACATTGCATGGCAATAGCATCCATGACCAGCTGCGTCCTCACAAGAACGACAAGTCGATGTGTGACTCTTGAAAGTAAAAATGTGCAAAGATGTTGTTTATTTTTAATTTGACCCCGAACACACAACGAAAACCAACCAAAAAAGGCTGTTTGGTTATTCAAAAACCAGACATTGATGCAGTTGGGGCTGATTAAACCATGCGGAAAATCGCATTTTTGCCAAATATTTTATTTGACCACAACGGCCTGCGCGTTGATTGCGGCCTAAATGAGGCTCTGTATAATCGCTGCTGGATTCCCCACGCAATCGTAGGACACGGAACGGTCTAACAGAGCCTCTATTTTAACAGTTCTTCGAAGTTCTATATTAAAGAACGGTCAGGCACATGTCTGTATTAGGGGGGCTGCCCAAAAAATGTTATTTTTATGTGGCGCTTGTATTCGTGGCACACAATCTTGACCAAATGCAGGGCAAAAAATATGGGTCTGCGCTGTATGAGAAACCGGCCTCTCGTGGCGCTAAAGTCGCTCTGACGTCTTGCTTCTATATGCAGTAACTGTTGTAAAATCAGGGCACAGCGCAGCCCAAGTCTTCTGTCTTGCGACCACAAAACACTGTTTTCCTCCAGCCTGCATACGGAAAATGCGGCAAAGGAAACCGTTGATCGGGTCCTGTTGCAATTTGCTGTTTGATGGGCGTTGTGAACGACGCACTCCAATCCAGACCCATAACCGTTTCGCAGCGTATATAAATGTCATAAAAGGGCCCCCAATTTGCCGGCACACGCAGCCCATATTTATAATGATCGAGAAGGCGAGAGTAAAAGGTCCGCATCCCAGCTTCATCTTTTGGAAGGTTTTCCAGCTCATCAACAAACAAAATCAATTGATCTGAACACTTTTTATGTAGGGCATTCCGTGATTTTACCGAAATATTTTCCATATCACCACGACTGCCATCACGCTGGTGTCCGTCGCGATAAAATTCCCACTGATGATACCAGTTTAGTATAAATTGGTGATCCCACGACCGACTGTGTCCATTAGAAAATGCGCTTTCAGGCGCAGACAACAATGTCACCCATACAACTAGGAACAGGCCTCTTAAATGACGTACCAAAAACACTTTAAAACCACTCATATTCAAAAAAGACGGTGTAAGTTTGTATATGTAAATAAATAACTAAAATAAACTTCTTAATTGCCAATGAACTTCTAAATTGCCATATTTTCTTCCTTACTTTTGAAATGATTAATTTATGACCATTACATAACTAATGCCGGGATATAACATATTTTTCTAGATCAATAATAACGCGGCCCGATATTTGGAAAAGATGTCGGTCAACAGAAAAATTACGTCTGTAAAAGCCTCAATAGATAAAATCTAGCTCACCCAAAATAATAAACACCGGCTCATTCATCACTCTAGGACCAAATAGTTCAGCAAAATATCAATAAAAGGATCCAAAACAAACCATTTAGGATACTGACACCTGAGAGAGTATACAGCCGGCCCCCCACCTGGCAGACAGCGGTCCAATTATGACTAAGTCAACCCCGACCCTGTCGGGCCGCAACACTTTGCATAGCAACACTCAGATCATGTACCAAAGTTTCCGCCATCGATCGAAACACCATTATCTGAAAGCTATTATTCCCAGTGCGGGTGATACTGGCCATCATATGGTACAGATTACTACGCAGAGTATGGCCGCGTTTAAACGCCGACCGGCGCAGATTGACCGGCACCAGACGCGCCAAGACATCTTCTGCATCCGTCCCCTCAAGGCGCACGATAGCCCAGGCGTCGGATTGATCCACAACAGCGGCTATTTTAGCCAGTTTCGGGCCTAACTCTGGTCCAAGAACCACCCATTGCCCCTGAGAAAACCAAATGGCTCTGCCGCTGTCTTTCCCCGATGTACGATTGACCGCCGGAAGAACCAACCCATGCGTTTGCTGAAGCAGATCGGAAACCGCCTTATGTTGGCCTTTGTAAGGGGCAATAACAGTGACCTTCTCTTCGAAGACTTCGGTCAGGCTTATCCCGCCAATGTCAAGAGGCAGCACATCGGCACAGACGTTTTTTGCAATCAACTCAGCCACGCGCAAGTTCTCCTGTCGGATCGAACAGGACCGGGTCATGCACTTCGCACAACGTCTCGACCCCCTGAACAGTATCCACCATACGCACTTTTTCACCGTGGCGATTGTGTCCGTTTTTCAAAAAAGCCAGCCCCAGAAAATGACCATATGTTGGCGAAAACGCAACCGAGGTCACATGGCCCTGATCCGTGGCGCTCTCGGGGTTATCTGTTGGGTTAAATAGATGGGCACCGGCTGTTAACTGCTTGATTGCACCCAGAGATTTCAAACCAACCAACTGTTCACGATCAGGTTCTGACAACCCCGGCCGCTGCGCTGCGGCCTTGCCGATAAAGTCTTTTCGATTGCTCATCATCCGCTCCATCCCTAGATCGGTCGCGGTGGTGCGGCCCTCAATTTCAGCATGGGTTAAAAAGCCTTTCTCAAGACGTAGAACATCCAGTGCCTCAAGCCCATAAACCCCACCCCCCATGGTCTCAGCCCGCGCCACCAAACTGCGAAACAGACTGTCACCATAGCGCGCAGGCACTGCAAGCTCATAGGCATGTTCGCCACTAAAAGAGATCCGGAACAAACGCCCATCAACCCCCTGCATGCTGACCTCACCACAGGACATGAACGGCCAGCTCTGGTTGCTGATCCGCTGATCCAGCACCCCGTTCAACAGCATCCGCGATTTTGGTCCTGCAACGGCAAATTGCGCCCAATTTTCAGTGACAGACATGATATGCACGTCCATCTGGGGACAAAGGCATTGTCGCACAAACTCAAGATGGCGCATCACCTCACCCGCCGCCGCTGTCGAGGTCGTCATAACGTAATGTTGCGGAGCCATACATGCCGTAGTGCCATCATCCATCACCACACCGTCTTCGCGCAACATCAGCCCATAGCGCACCCGTCCCGGTTTGAGCGTGCTGAACATATTGGTATAGACAAAATCCAGAAATGCCGGTGCATCTGGCCCCTGAATATCGATTTTTCCCAAGGTAGACACATCACTGACCCCGACCACATTGCGCACATAGCCAACCTCGCGGTCACAGGATTGTCGCCACGTCGTCTCGCCCGGCACCGGGAAATAACTGGGACGATACCACAGACCAGCCTCGATCATTGGCGCTCCCCGTTCTAGGCTGGCTTTATGTGACGTAATTAGCCGACGGGGGGCAAAGCCCATACCCTGCGCCCCCGCCCCCATGGCGGCTATTGAGACCGGCACATAGGGTGGGCGAAATGTTGTAACACCCGTTTCGGGAATACCTCGACCAGTGACATCTGCCAGCACCGCCAAAGCTTGCACATTGGAATTTTTACCCTGATCCGGAGCCATGCCCTGCGTTGTATAGCGCTTCATATGCTCGACCGAAGAATAACTTTCCACAGCTGCCTGCTTGATGTCTTTCACCGTGACATCGTTTTGCAAATCAACCCAAGCACGGGCCTCACCGGGCACAGCCCAAAGCGCAGAGATCGAATAGCCCTGATCCTCTGCTTTGGGGATAGGTGTCTTTTTTATCTTAATTTTCAGAGCAGAAAGCGCCGCGTTCGCGGCCAAATGACCCTCTTGCAGGCAGCGGTGCGTCGAAAACACACCATTGCAGGCGCCGGCGGCGAAAAGACCTGGAATGGTCTTTGGCACGGGGATAAAACTGGCAATCTCTGGTTGCCACTTTGGCCGACCGTTCATATGGCAAGTCATATGAACCGTCGGGTTCCACCCCCCCGACACTGCCAGACAATCGGCCTCAATCGTATCTGTTGTGCCATCCAGCCGTTGCAGTTGCACCGACTTTAATCCGTGCCGCCCTCTGCTGCCACAGATCATAGACCCGGCATAGATCGGAAAATCACCGTTTGCGTCCGCTTCAGGCCGACTGTCGACAAGCGCCGCCACTTCGATACCGGCGGCAACCAGATCTTGGGCGGTACGATGGGCATCATCGTTATTGCCGAACACCACAACTTTTTGACCCGGCGCAACCCCCCAACGGTTGACATAGGTTCGGACAGCCCCGGCGGTCATAATTCCCGGACGATCATTGTCGGCAAAGGCGATACTGCGCTCCAACGCGCCCGCCGCTAAAATCGTATGCTTGGCAACAATACGCCAGAAACATTCGATCGGCAGACCCTCATTGGTGTCATAAGCACCCTGCGGCAGCCGCTCTAGCGCGCCATAGGTGCCCTGATCATAGGCCCCGGTCACCGTGGTTCGAGACATCAACCGGACATTCGGCAGCGTCGCCAGCTCCGCCACGCATTCTGACGCCCAATCCGCCCCAGCTTGATCTGCGATCATCAGCGTCTCACCGTTCAGGCGCCCCCCCATAATGCTGTCTTCATCGGCGAGGATCACATCGGCACCGGCGCGTCCCGCCGTCAGAGCCGCCATCAAACCGGTTGGTCCAGCACCGATAATCAAGACATCGCAAAACGCAAAGGCTTTTTCATAAAGATCACCGTTTGGTTGACCCGACAAAGCCCCCAGCCCCGCAGCACGACGGATCAACGGCTCATAAATTTTCGACCAAAACGGCTGTGGCCACATGAACGTCTTGTAGTAAAAGCCTGCCCCCAGAAACGGCGACATCAGATCATTGATCGCCAAAACATCATATCGCAGCGATGGCCAGTTGTTTTGGCTGCGCGCTACCATGCCTGGAAAAATCTCTTGCATCGTGGCACGAATATTGGGGTCAGTCTGAGCGCCTTCCCCAATGGTCACCAACGCGTTTGGCTCGGCGCTGCCAGTGGTGAAAACCCCGCGCGGGCGATGGTATTTGAACGAGCGCCCCAACAATTTAACACCGTTGGCCATAAGCGCTGAGGCCAGCGTATCACCCGAAAACCCTCGATAACTTGTGCCATCGAATGTAAAAGTGATCGGCGTCTCACGGTCGATCATACCTCCGGTTTCGAGCCTCATGTCGCTGCTTCCTTGACCTTTGAGGCCAGCTCTGCGGCCAAAATCTCATGGGTTACGGTATTGCGTGTCACCACCACCCAAGCCGAACAACCCGCCTCGTGAAACCACAAATCACGGGTTTCGCCAGCGGGGTTGTCACGCATGTGTAAATAATCATCCCAAGCCTTTTCACCGCCATCGGGTCCGGGCCGGTTCAGCGCCAGCGCATCCCCTTTATAATAAAATTCCCGTCTGTCGCGCTCTCCGCAGATGGGGCACGTAATGCGCATGGTCGATCTCTCCCCGTTTTCTAATGCAAGTTGTGCTGGCTGCCGGTGGCTTCTTCGTCCATCAATCCACGACAAGAGCGAAATCGATCCAGTTGGAATTTTGAGGCCGTTTCATGATATTGATCCGTGGCTAACAGATGGGCAAACCCGTAACCCGACGCCGGCACAGCCTTAAATCCACCATAGCACCAGCCACAGTTTAAATATAGACCGTCGATCAAAGTTCTGTCGATAATCGGGCTGCCGTCTGGGGTCATATCCATAATCCCGCCCCAGCTGCGCAACACTTTCGCCTTGCCGATCATCGGCATCAGCGTCATTGCCGCCTCCATCACATGTTCTTTCATCGGCAAGTTGCCCCGCGATGCATAGGACGCATAAAAATCCAGATTACCGCCAAAGACCAAGCCACCTTTATCAGACTGGCTGATATAAAAATGCCCCATGCCGAAACTGATCACATGATCTATGCATGGTTTTAGACCCTCGGTAACAAAAGCTTGCAAAACATGACTTTCAATCGGCAGGCGCATCCCGGCCATCGCCGCCACCTGACTGGAGCGTCCCGCCACAACAACCGCAATTTTGGGCGCACGAATGACGCCTCTTGTGGTTTGAACACCGGTCACCTTGCCATTTTTCATATCGATGCCGGTGACTTCGCAATTTTGCACCAAATCGACGCCGCGTTCATCCGCAGCACGGGCATAGCCCCATGCCACTGCATCGTGACGGGCGGTTCCGGCGCGGCGTTGTAACAACCCACCATAAATCGGAAAGCGGGCGCTGTCGAAATCAAGGTAAGGTACCATCCGGCGCACATCATCTCGGGTCAGTAACTCTGCATCATCCCCACGGTTGATCATCGCGTTTCCCAGCCGCACAGCAGCATCGCGCTGCGCATCCGAATGGTGCAACACGATCTGTCCGCGCGGCGAGTGCATAACATTATAATTAAGTTCTTGGGACAGCCCTTCCCACAGTTTAACCGAGTGGCTGTAAAATTCCGAATTTCCCGGCATCATGTAATTAGAACGCACCAATGTGGTGTTGCGGCCAATATTACCACTGCCAAGATGGCCTTTTTCCAACACTGCGACATTGGTAATGCCATGTTCTTTGGCAAGATAATAAGCGGTGGCCAGACCGTGCCCCCCGCCACCAATGATCAAGACATCGTAATCTTTCTTGGGGGCGGCGTCACGCCACTGCGGCTTCCAACCGCGGTTTCCGGTCAAGCCTTCTTTGATAACACGCCAGCCGGAAAACCCCATAAGCTGCTCCTAATCGACCACCGATACCAAGTTTGGGCTCACACCGACCCCAACCAACCTAACGAACAGCCAATCCAATCGGTCTTATTCAGCCGGTCCGCTAGTACCTTTTTTATAAGCGCAATAATAATGCCATTATTCAGAAAAGGCCAGCGCCAACGGCGCATTTCAGCGCCAGACCTTGTCGTATTTACATGCCTTTTGCCCGATAACTCGTCGCCACGCGGTCAATAGCCAGCAAGAATGCTGCTGTGCGCAGATCAGGAACATCTTTGCGGGTGTGCCAAGCCTCGCGAAACGATTGATAGGCAACTCGCATTGTGTCATCCAACCCCGAACGCACCAGTTCCAATTCATCAGCGCCGCGCAGGTATTTTTCCTTAAAGCTGGAACTCATCGACCACTTATCCCCGGAATAGCGATCCAGTCGCTCCAATTCGTCGACCAACAGTTGGTGGCGGGCCTCTTCTTGGCGCCGCTGCATACGACCAAAACGGATATGACTTAGGTTTTTAACCCATTCAAAGTAAGAGACCGTCACGCCCCCGGCGTTGGCATACATATCGGGAATAATAACCACGCCTTTCTCGCATAAGATGTCATTAGCGCCAGCGGTAATCGGCCCATTTGCCGCCTCGATCACAAGTGGCGCCTTGATGCGCTCTGCATTGTTTAGATTTATCACCCCCTCCAAAGCGGCTGGGATTAAAATATCGCAGGGCTCTTCAAGCGCGAGCCCCCCATCGGCCACATAAGTCGCCTCGGGAAACCCTTTTACACCCCCATTTTCATTAATCCATTGGTGAACGGCTTCTACATCCAAACCTTTTGGGTCCAGCAAAGCTCCATCCCGCTCAATAATGCCCGTGATTAATGAACCATCTTCGGCCGCAAGAAATTTAACGGCGTGATATCCCACGTTACCCAATCCCTGCACGATGATCCGCTTGCCATCGAGACTGCCGTCCAAGTTGGCTTTAGCAACATCCTCTGGGTGGCGAAAAAATTCCCGCAGCGCATATTGTACGCCCCGCCCCGTCGCCTCGACCCTGCCGGCAATCCCACCAGCATTGAGCGGCTTGCCGGTGACACAGGCGCGCGAATTGATATCAGTGGTATTCATCCGCGCGTATTGATCGGCCATCCATGCCATTTCTCGTTCGCCCGTGCCCATATCCGGGGCCGGCACGTTTTGTGAAGGATTGATCAGATCGCGCTTGATCAACTCATAGGCAAAGCGTCTGGTGATCAATTCAAGTTCATGTTCATCGTATTTGCGGGGATCGATACGCAGCCCCCCTTTTGAGCCGCCAAACGGGGCTTCAACCAAGGCACATTTATATGTCATCAGCGCTGCAAGAGCCTCGACCTCATCCTGATCCACCCCCATCGAGTACCGAATTCCGCCCTTAACTGGCTCGGTATGTTCCGAATGAACCGATCGGTATCCGACAAATGTTTGGATGCCACCGCGCAGCCTCACCCCGAAGCGGACCGTATAGGTGGCGTTACAAACCCTTATTTTTTCTTCGAGTCCCGGCGGTAAATCCAGCAGGGCAACCGCTCGATTAAACATGAGGTCAACGCTTTCACGAAAACTTGGTTCTTTAACATTTTTCATTGTATGTCCTTTACCTGCAGAGAACCTCTTTACGCGGCCTATTGAGATTAGAAATCTTTTAATAATATGACCGTACACAAATTTTGTTTAATTTATAGTCATTTCTTAACATCAGATTAAATGGAGGCACCACCAAATTCAAAAGAGACTATCAAAAGCCTTCCACTCGAAATTTGGACCTGAATCCAAACTACGTCGTGACCGAACTGCACCTGCGTGCCTATTTCGCGCCGAATCAGGCGCCTGAGCAAGCCCGACTTTCAATCTTCCGTACGCTCGGCCAGTTTTGCCGCAATTATGTCAGCCATCATTTTCGTACTGGAACCAGGGGTCACCCCGCCAACCCCGACACGCCGTCCGAAACGCCACCAAAGACCGGGGTTCCAGACGCGGGGCTGCGCGGTTTTTACCTTAAAGATGAATCCGTTTGAGGGTTTGAACGCCAACATACCGCGGTCAATCGATACGATCTGATCGACATATGCGATCACCTCACCGGAACTATCGCGCAACTCGGTTTCAGTCAGCTCGATAACACGCTGCGTCGCGTACCACATTTTCTGTCCCAACCAAAGCACGGTGACGCCCAAAAGAACCAAAAACGCCTGCCAACCCATATGCGCAGGTGGCTTGATCAAAGCGATATAAATCAACAGCAAACCCAGTACGATGTTTAGAGTGACACCAAACAACCGACGCGGCGCGCTGGCATGAACTGTGGCCAAAATTTCAGAAGACATAGGGCACCCCGCTGCGTGAGCGCTCAGATACCCCATAACCGTGGCAGAGGCGAGGCCTCAATGTTCAGGGCGCACCTCATAGCCCACCTCTTCGGGCTCGTCATCCACCAAAGCCTCTGGGAACCCGTCAGCCAGAACACTGAGACCAGTCGCCTGTTCCAGCCGTTCAATGATCCGGTCCGATTGCGCGCGCGCGCCAAACCGCGCCTTCCCGTCTTGTATAATTGATATAATCTGCGGTGAAAGTTCCAGCGGCACGTCCAAGTCATCAGCGATTTTTTGAAACAACCCGATATCTTTCAGCACCAGGTCCATAGTGAAATTGACATCACGCGATCCCGACAGGATCAGCTGGCTTTCGGTTTCATGTACAAACGACGTCCCAGACGAGATTTTGATCGCCTCATAGGTGGTCGCCAGATCAAGACCCGCCGCCTTCATCGTCACCAGCGCCTCGCAGACCGTCAGCAAATTGGCCGTGGCCAGATAGTTTGTCATCACCTTAAGAATGCTCGCTGATCCCAGATCGCCAGTGTGTAGAACCCGCCGCCCCATCAGCGTCAACAGAGGTAGAACGCGCTCAAACACTGGGCGGGAACAGCCCGCGAAAATCGAAATATTCGCCGTATCCGCCCGGTGACAGCCCCCCGACACCGGGCATTCGACCGCCTCTGCGCCGACAGCAGTGACCTGCTCGGCCAGACGGCGCACCTCCGAGGCGTCAGTGGTAGACATCTCGATCCAGGTTTTACCCGGTACCATCTCTGGCAGCATTTGCTCCATAACCGCAGCACAAGCGGTCGGACTGGGCAGGCAGGTAATAACGGTATCGCAAGCCCGCATCAGTTGCGCTGGACTGACGCCATCGCGGGCACCGCGGGCCACAAAGCCCGCCACCAGTTCGGTCTCAAGATCGTGAACGTATAAGTCCACACCGTTGCGCAAAAGGCTGCCTGACAATTTTCCGCCCACATTTCCAAGACCAATAAAACCGACCCGCATAGCGTTTCCCCCCATTGTTTCATTAAGAATTACACGCAGCTTCAAACCCCTACAGTCTGTTTGCGACGTCCCAGCGCAAAGAATGTCGACACACAGCGCCCACTGTGCACTATTGCACAGCGGGTCTTGCACTGCGGGTCTTGCACTGCGCACAATAAAAAAATTGAATGAAGACAAGGGCAGCCCTAGTATTTTGGGCAGAGGCAAACAGGGACTGAAACATGTCGTTTCGCCCAACTCTCGAAACCCGTAAAGCCCAACCGACAATGGAGGGGGCCGGCGTACATTTGCACCGCGCCTTTGGATTTCAGGACCCCAGCGAACTGGATCCGTTCCTGTTGTTTGATGATTTTCGCAACGACGTGCCCACCCATTACCTGCAGGGGTTTCCGTGGAATCCGCATCGCGGTATTGAAACCATCACCTTTGTGCTGTCGGAAACCGTGGAGCATGGTGAAAGTCAGGGCAACACTGGGCGCCTCAGCGCTGGCGTTCTCGAATGGATGACCACAGTCTCGGGCATCATGCACCAAGAGATGCCACAGGAAATGTCAAGGGCCAGATGCACGGCTTTCAACTCTGGGCCAATTTACCCGCAGGGCTGAAAATGACCGCACCGCGGTATCATGACGTCCAGGGCAAAGATATCCCCCTTGTGAGCGATGACGATGGGACCGAAGTGAAAATCATCGTCGGAACGTTCTGGGGCCAACAGGGTGGCGTTGACGGAATTGGCACCGATCCGCAATATCTGGATATCTTTGTGCCTGCTGGTGTAAAAAACATTTAAAATAAATACTTACCGCCGGGCCTTTGCCTATGTATTTGAAGGCGCCGGAGCGTTTACCGATGCCGGCGCGCCTCAGGGGGTTCTCCTGGAAAAAGAAATCGTGGGCGAAGAGATCAACATCCGCGATATGTCTGGTGACCGCACCTTAATCCGGTTTGGATCCGGAGATGAAGTCACGATTCAGACCAGCGCAGAAGGCCTCAGATTTCTGCTGATATCTGGCGCACCTATCGACGAACCCGTGGCTTGGCACGACCCGATTGTGATGAATTCGCAAGATGAGTTGCGACAAGCCATGCATGATCTGCGCAACAATACCTTTTATAAAATCGGCGCATTAATAAACCGGCGCTTTGCTACGTTCAGGACCTATTAAATTTGCTGGGGCTTTCGAGCCTGTATAGTTCAATCCCGCATACAGTGGGGGATTTTATGAGTAATCTTTAATATCTGAGCGAAGATCAAATGATGCGGCTTCGACCATATTTTCCATTAGGCCGGGGTAGAGCCCGCGTTGATGATAAGCGTGTCTTGAGTGGGATTATCTTGTTTGATCGCATGGGTCGCGGCGGTGTATCGCTCCCAAGGAAAACAATCCGTACAAGACTTTATACAATCACTAGAGACAGGGGGCGGAATGTGCGGGTATTCGCGCGGACCTTGGAGGGGTCGCTGCCAAAGCACCGGAAAACAAGACGATCTCCATCGACGCAAATCACCTCAAGGCTCACCGCACGGCCTCCAGCCTGAGGGTAAAACAGAGGGGCCCGGACGTCTGATTGGCCGTACCAAAGGTTGTATGAATACGCAACTGCACGCTGTGACCGACACGATTGGCCACCAATCCGGTTCTTTATGTCCGCTGGCCAGGTCAGGGGGCACACCGGAACGAGAACTCTTGTGAGCAGCCTGCCGGCAGCCGATTGGTTATTGGGAGATCGAGACTGTGACGCAGACAAGTTCCGTGAAGCCCTCGTGAGTCTAGCTATAAAGCCTGGCATTATAAACAAAAATCATCAGGCAAACCCATTAAGTACGACAAGCTGCGATACAAAAAACGCAACCGAAGACGTCTGCGTAAGGGCGTTTTTGTGTTTCACGATTTAAGCAGATGTGTTTTCCAATCCGCTGCGATTTCAACAGGCGGATTTGTGTTTTCGGTCTGCGCTCTGCGATTGCTGGGGTTTCTCTGTTGATAAGTGTTCTTATGTGCGGCCTTGAGCAAGGTCAGCGAGAGGGCGGCCATGACCATCTGCGCGTGGATTTTGGCGACCCCGAAGTATCGCGCTTAACATAATCCAAACAGCCGCTTCATGGTATCAAAGCACTTTGCGACGCCAAAGCGCTGCTTGAGGATCCGCTTGCTAAAGCGCTTTTGCGATGGGCATAGTGGTCGATTGCGCACCGCTTTGTGCAAAATGCCATCACGATGCTTGCCTCTTAAAGCCGCAGGATTTGCTTTGCTGGCATAAGCTTTATCCGCCAGACCACGCTGGGCTTTGGTTCTTTTTATCATGGTTTCAAACCTGTGGGCTCTCACCAAGATTAGCAGGCGTGGTATGGATTTTATCCATAAACCCTTGTTCATCGCATCTGGCAA